>ERZ1674236.12-NODE-12-length-76861-cov-14.470080_pt1 | contig 76861 bp, 56 predicted proteins | sample MGYA00581210_ERZ1674236 | MGnify/ENA primary metagenome ERZ1674236 (study PRJEB41354, sample SAMEA4873328) | human saliva metagenome | biome: human-associated habitat [ENVO:00009003]; feature: mouth environment [ENVO:08000002]; material: saliva material...
GGCTTTCCACTTACCGGAAAGCCGCCGCCTCGCTATATTTTTACTGCCTCGTACTCCAAAGGAGGGGCAGAAACTAGGAACAGGGTGCGAGCGCCTCCAGCACCTGCTGCTGGACCGCCGCCGTATTACTTGCCACCAGGGACACCGGGTGCACGCCGGAGACCGAAACGCCCGCGTGCTCGGGCAAATCGCCCTCCAGGGTGGAGGCGACGCCGCCAGCCTCGCGGATCAGCGGTAGTAGCGCCGCCACCTCGTAGAAAGACAGGGATGCGTCCACGACGGTGTCCACGGCACCCTCAGCGAGCATACACGCCGCCCAGAACGAACCGTACGCGCGAGAATGACCAACTGAGCTCAGAAGCTGTACAAGCTCGCCAGAGCGGTCCACAGCGCCTTCAGAAGCCGCCTTCCAGGAGGAGAGGTCGGTGTACGCGGCAGACAGCTGATCCAACTGAGTCAGCGAAGACGCCTCAAGACGAGTCGCCTGCGCCAAAGACTTACCGGTGTACGCCCCCGAGCCGCGAGCAGCCCACCAGCGGCGACCCAGCGCGGGTGCAGACACCACACCCACCACCGGCTCACCCTGATCCAGCAGAGCAATCAGAGTCGCCCACACCGGCACGCCGCGGCGAAAATTATCCGGCTCAGCAATCGGCGCAATCACCCACTGGCGCGACGCCTGACCGTTATAGCCGGCATGCGCACCGGCAATACCGTCACGAGTACGCACACGCGACAGCTGCGCGCGTAGAAGCTCCTCAATCTCCTGAGCCACACCCGAGGCGTAATCGGCAGGCTCCTGCACCGGTGCCTGCGGTTCTACGGGCTGCTGAGTAGCCTGCTGCCACGGCGCCAACGGTGCCGCAGCGGGTGCAGCCTCAGCGGGCTCTAGTGCCTCGGATGCGGGGGAGAAGACCGGGCGGTCACGAAAACGCATGGCGCTCACACGATCGACGCTATCGGCAAGAATATGCGCAAGACGCAAATCGTCGGTGTACTGCTGGGGACGGCTCATAGTAATGCTCTTCTTCAGTATTCGGTGATGTAGTCAGCAAAAATGTGTGTGCAGGGCAGAGAACCTAGACGAGAGCGCCCAGTTCCTTCTCCGAATCGCCCTCTTCAGGAGTCAACAGCAGCAGCTTACGCAAAGACTCCAGGCGCGCGGGACCGCTCTGACCGGCGTGACCGGCAGCAACATACGCCTCCAGACCGCACTCGGGAGCCTGCGCCGCGTGCGTACACGCCTTCGGGCAATCCGCCGCACCCGGCGCCAAGTCCACGAACGCCTCCACGACGGTCTCCGGCGGCACATGCGCCAGACCGAAAGAACGAATACCCGGAGTGTCAATAATCCAGGTGCCCGGCTCCATCGGGTCGCCATTCGCATTCACCGGACGCAACGCCAACGCCGACGAGGACGTGTGGCGGCCACGGCCCGTCACGGCGTTCACATGACCGGTCGCACGCTCAGAGCCGGTCAGCGCATTCACCAGGGTCGACTTGCCCACACCCGAATGGCCCAGAAGCACCGACACCTGACCCAGGAGCTCCTGCAGAAGCTCCTGAACCGGTGCCGACTCCAAACCGGCAGCACCCTCCTGACTCGGCGCCAAACCATCCGAAGACGAAGACAGCACAATCTTCAAACCGCTCGCCGCATAGTAATCCAGCAGGTTCTGCGGGTACCGCACATCGGTCTTCGTAATGCACAGGATCGGCTCAATCCCGGCGTCAAACGCCGCCACCACGGCACGGTCAATGAAGCCGGTGCGCGGCTCCGGGTTCGCCGCAGCAACCACAATCACCAGCTGCTGAGCATTTGCCACGACCACGCGCTCCGACGGGTCGGTGTCATCGGCGCTACGGCGCAGAATCGAGGTGCGCTCACCCAGACGCACAATGCGCGCCAGGGTATCCTTCGCACCGGAGGTGTCACCCACCAGGTCCACAAAGTCACCGGTCACAATCGCGGTGCGGCGCAGCTCCTTAGCGCGCGCCGCAATGAGGGTACGCTCCTTCTCGGTACCCTCATCAACGACGACCGACCATCGGCCGCGGTCCACCGTAATGACCCTGCCACGAATCGCTTCTTTGAAGGTCGGGCGGTCCTTCGTGCGGGGGCGGGAGCCCTTCTTGTTCGGGCGCACGCGCACATCCGACTCATCCCATTCGGAGAAATCGCGCACGTTCATGCGGGAAGAACCCATTTAGAAGACCTCCTGGTCGGCGGTAACGTCAGAGGTGGAAGCGCCGGCCTGCCATTGCGCCAGCATGTCCTCCCACATTGCGGTAAATTCGGGCATGGTCTTAGCCACGGTGGCTACGTTCTGCACCACCACATTGGGGCGGCGCAGACCAATAATCGCCGCGAAGGTTGCCATACGGTGATCGTCGTAGGTGCGCGCCAGAACCGGCGCAGCCTCAGCGGTAGCGGGGATGGGCGCCTCAATCACCAGCGAATTGGCGGTGTCGTGGGCGGTACCTCCCAGACGGTTAATCTCAGCGGCGAGCGCTGCGAGGCGGTCCGTCTCATGACCGCGCAGATGCGCAATACCGGTCAGCTCAACGCGACCCTTCACGAAAGCGCAAGCAGCCGCCATGGTCGGCGCCAGCTCGCCACCGGCAGAAAGGTCAAAGGAGAAGTCACCCTCGGGAAGCTGCGCCGGACCGGTCACGGTCAGACGGCCCTCAGCGTAGCGAACCTGCGCACCCAGCGCGGGCAGAAGCTCACGCCACATATCGCCCACCTGGGTCGTACCCGCCGAAGAATCAGCCGCGGGTGCCGGCCAATGAGGAATAGTCACCGACTCGCCAGTGACCACGGCAGCGGCAAGGAACGGACCGGCATTCGACAGGTCCGGCTCAATGGTCATCTCAAAGCCGGAGAAAGAGCCGGGGCGAACCGTCCAACGGTACTCGCCGCCCTCTGCTTCGTTGCCTTGGTTCGGGTAGTGCTCCTGCACCTCAACGCCCATCTGGCGCAGCGCCTCCACGGTCATCTGAATGTGCGGGATGGACGGCACCGAAGAGCCCTCGTGCACCAGCACCATGCCCTGCGGCAGGCGAGGCGCCATCAGCAACAGAGCCGAAACGAACTGGGACGACGTCGAAGCATCAATACGAACCACGGGCGCCTCAGAGACACCCTCTACGCTCGCCAGACCGGGGGAGCGCAGCACGAAGGGCAGAGCGTTCTCGCCCTGCTCACAATCCACCTGCACACCCAGCTGACGCAGACCCTCCAGAACCGGACCCATCGGACGCTGACGAGCGTGCGGGTCACCGTCAAAAGCGAACTCACCCGGCAGCAGTGCCGCCAGGGCGGGCACAAAACGCATCACGGTACCGGCAAGACCGCACTCAATCGACACGGTGCGCGACTGAGCGGAATCGGACTGCGCCTGAGCGGAATGCGCTTCCACAAAGCTCAGGGGAGTGACCTTAACATCCGGACCGAACGGCGAATCGGTCGGCACCAGCTCAATACCCGCACCCAGCTGACGCAACGCCTCAATCATGAGCGCCGAATCGCGCGAATGCAGCGGCGCACGCAAATACGAGGGGGAATCAGCCAGAGCAGCAAGCAACAGATAACGGTTCGTGAGCGACTTAGAACCCGGAATATGCACCAGCGCGTTCTTGCCAGCGGCTTCGCTGGAGGCGGGTGCCAGGGGAGCGGGCCAATCACCGGGGGAAAACTGTACTGCTGCGTCGCTCATACATCCTCTTCTGGTTCAAATCATGGGGAGGGCGCAGACTCAGAGACGCTGCGCCGGTTGACGTCTACCCCTATTCTACCGGTTGAGGGTTTGCGAGCCGCTGAGGGCTCCAGCGATGAGATAGGCAGCACGAACCAGACAGCGCGAACCAGACAGCGCGAACCAGACAGCGCGAACCAATCAATACGCGTGAAGGCGGTGCACCGTTATTGGTGCACCGCCTTCACTCATCATCAGATGTCTGTACCCCCAGCGGGGCAACAGCTTGAGGCAGCTTAGAGGTTAGCCTCGGCGCAGAACTTCTGCACATCCTGCAGCAGACGCGCCTTCAGCTGATCGGGCGCCTGTTGAGCGCACGAAGAACGCATCTTCTCACGAATCATCAGCTCAAAGTCCTTCACATCCGCGCAGTCGGGGCAGGCATCCAGATGCGCCTGAACCGTGCGCAGCTGCTCGGGGCTCAGCTCCCTATCGAGGAATTCGTAGAGGCGCTTGAGGGTCGCCGAGCAGGGCTGGCCGCCGCAATCCTCCAGCGGCTCAGAAGCCGCGGGGGCTTCGGGGACAGAAGAATTCTTGTCTGTGGTTGACATCGGGGTTCCTTTCACATGGAAGGTATAAAGCGTTAGGGGAGTCTAGCCCCAACCTCATGGGGGCTAGCTCACGTGTAGAAGAGCGAAGCTAAGAATCCGCAGGCGCCTCGGAGCCAGAGCCCGCCGGAGGGGACTTTACGCCCCTGGCCGCCTTAGTGCCCTTAGTAGCCTTTGCCGGCTGCCCCTTAGCGCTCGCCTTTGCAGCGGCTTTCGCCTCAGCCTTCGCTTCTACCTTTGCGATGGTTGACGGGCGCAGACCGTTCTCACGCGCATAATCGAGCAGCTTCTCACGCAGAATACGGCGGCCACGATGCAGGCGAGACATCACCGTGCCCAGGGGGATATCCAGAATCTCCGCAATATCCTTGTACGCGAACCCCTCCACATCGGAGTAGTACACCACCATGCGGAAATCCTCAGACAGTTCATTCAGAGCCTCACGAACCTCCGTATTCGGCAGGGCACTCAGCGCCTCCGCCTCGGCAGAACGCAGACCCACCGCATCATGCTCACCGGCCTGAGCCAGCTGCCAATCCTCCACCGTCTCCCCCTGAGACTGCTGCGGCTCACGCTGACGCTTACGGTACAAATTGATGTACGTATTCGTCAGGATGCGGTACAGCCACGCCTTCAGGTTCGTACCCTCGGTGAACTGGTGGTACGAGGCAAAAGCCTTCATGTAGGTTTCCTGCACCAAGTCTTCAGCATCGGCAGAGTTGCGGCTCATCCGCAGGGCTGCAGCGTAGAGCTGATCCACATACTGCATAGCGTCCGCGGTAAAGCGTTCGCGTAGCTCGCGGGTATCCGCCGCGGTGTTGGTTTCAGCCATGTTTCTCCTCTACAGGAACGCGCCAGGCGTTCACTTCCATAACGTAGAATTCTTCTCTTTATTCCGCAGAACGCGCACAAACATCTGCGGGTAAAGCAAAACCCCGGGTCCGAATAATATCCGAAACGCCGGGGTTTTAAAGTGTATGCAAGATACCTTATGCGTTGGGGCGCTTACCGTGGTTTGCGCCGCCCTTACGACGGTCCTTGCGCTTACGACCGCGCTTGCTCATCAGAGCCTCCTTATAGTGTTCATGGATGCACGCCCCACCTTCGCGGTGCGCGCTCCCTATTACCTGCCCTATCAGAGGCGGTCACCGAAAACCGGTGCTCCACGCTATAAGGGCAACGCCGTCTATTTTTTCATAGAAACGGCATGATTGCATCTTGGAACCGGGATATGAGCTAAAAAACACGAACTTTCTTCGCCTCAACTCACAGTCCCAGCCGGGGGAGCGGGCTCTTAGCCGTGCTCAGGAATGTTCAGCCAGTTGTACCAGCCGCGGTGCAGAACCAGCCACGCCATCAGACCGTAACCGGACTGACCCGGACGGCCGTCATTAGCGGCAAGGTCGTTGCGCCACTGCTCGTGGTGAAGCAACGGGTTGAACGTATCCACGTACACGTGGTTACGGCGGGTCACCACATCCGCGTATGCCGCCGACAGGTCAGCGATACGGCGGTTACGCTCAGCGTCCAGGGTCGGCGGCGGACCAACAACCAGAACCTTAATGTTGTTCTGCGACGCCATGTCCACAATGTTCGCCAGGTTCAAACGCGAACGAGCGCTGGTCAGACCCAAATCAATGTCAAAGGTCGACGGAGCAATAATGAGGCGGTTATCAGCACCGGGAACGAAGCGGCGGCGCGCCTCCTCGAACCAGCGTGCATTCAGCTGCTCGCTACCTTCATTGGGGGCGGCAAGGTTATATGCCGCAATGGATGCGGTGGTCTGCGGGGTGCGCGCCATAACACGGCCAAACCAGCCGAGGGTACGGGGATCGCCAACACCGGCGAGCAGGTCATCGCCGACTGCCACAATTCGAATATTGCGTTGCTCCACGGAATTCTTTCTTCTGCAGTATGCGCCCGCCGTGAGAGGCGGCAAGGCACGTGAGTAATAGTCTTTATATCTAGGATAAGCGCTTACCGGCCTCTTTTCGAACTTAATACCCTATCCGGTAAGTATCCGAGACTAAAAAACCCGTCTGCCCACCAGAAACATCTGACGGGAAGACGGGTTTTGAAGAGCTAAATCATCAGCCGATTAGCTGTAGAAGACCTTAGCCTTCGAAGACCTGCTTGAGCAGAGCCTCAGCCTCAGCTGCGTGCAGCTTACCGGTACCAGCAGCCGGGGAAGCAGCTGCGGAGCGGGAAGCAAGACGCACGCGGCGGTCCAGCAGCGGCAGCAGGTTCACAGCCATGAACGGCCACTGACCCTGGTTAGCAGGCTCGTCCTGAGCCCACACGACGTCGGTAGCGTTCGAGTACAGAGCCAGCTGCTCCTTGATCTCCTGCTCGGGCAGCGGGTACAGCTGCTCCACCGAGACAATAGCGGTCTTGGTGTCGCCGCGGCGCTCGCGCTCCGCTTCCAGATCGTAGTAGAGACGGCCGGACACGAAGACCAGACGCTCAACCTGAGCCGGGTTGATACCCGAACGGTCACCAATCACCGGCTGGAACGAACCCTCGGTGAAGTCCTCAATCGAGGACGCAGCAGCCTTCAGACGCAGCAGCTGCTTGGGGCTGATCACCACGAGCGGCTTGTACGGACGGTGCTGAGAGTGGCGACGCAGCAGGTGGAAGTGCGAAGCCGGAGTCGAGGGGCAAGCAACAGTCATGTTGTTCTCAGCGCACAGCTGCAGGTAACGCTCAACACGAGCCGAGGAGTGGTCAGGACCCTGACCCTCGTAGCCGTGAGGAAGCAGCATAACCAGCGAGGAGCGCTGGCCCCACTTCTGCTCGGAGGAGGACACGAACTCGTCAATGATGGTCTGAGCGCCGTTCGCGAAGTCACCGAACTGAGCCTCCCACACCACGAGCGAGTCGGGGCGCTCCACCGAGTAGCCGTACTCGAAGCCGAGAACGCCGTACTCAGAGAGGAAGGAGTTGTAGATACGGAACTTGCCCTGATCCTCAGAGAGGTGCTCCAGCGGCGACCACTCTTCATCAGTGATGTGGTCGTGCAGCACAGCGTGACGCTGAACGAAGGTACCGCGCTGAACATCCTGACCGCTCATACGAACGTCGGTGCCCTCCATCAGCAGCGAACCGAAGGCGAGCAGTTCACCCATACCCCAGTTCACGTTGCCGGTGCGGCCCATCTCAACACGCTGATCCATGAGCTTCTTGAGCTTCTTGTGGATGGTGAAGCCCTCGGGAGCCTTGCCGAATGCGTCAGCGATGTGCTGGAAGGTCTCACGGGAGATCGCAGTCTTACCGGAGTGAACGACCTCGGTGTTCTGCTGGGATGCGGGCAGTTCCAGACCGGAAACGTGCGCGCCAGCAGGAGCCGGTGCCGAAGACTGAGTCTCGACGAAGATAGCGTCCAGCTTCGAGTGGTAGGAGTCCAGAACCTCGTCTGCCTCTTCCTGAGAGACATCGCCACGACCGACCAGGTCCTGTGCGTACAGGGTGCGGGTCGACGGCAGAGCGTCGATGTCCTGGTACATCTTCGGCTGGGTCATCGACGGATCGTCAGCCTCGTTGTGACCGCGGCGGCGGTAGCAAATCAGGTCAATGACAACGTCGCGACCGAAGCGCTCACGGTACTCGAATGCCAGGCGTGCGGCGCGAACCACTGCGTCCGGGTCATCAGCGTTGACGTGGAAGACCGGAGCCTTGGTCATACGCGCAATGTCGGAGGCGTGGGTTGCGGTGCGGCCGTCGTTGGGCAGGGTGGTGAAGCCAATCTGGTTGTTCACCACAACGTGCACGGTGCCGCCGGTGGTGTACGCCTTCAGGTCAGCCATCTGCAGGGTCTCCATGACGATACCCTGGCCAGCGAACGCTGCGTCACCGTGAATCAGGATCGGCAGGACCGGGTGGCCCTCAACGCCCTGCTCACGGTAGACGTCCTGCTTAGCGCGGACGATACCCTCGAGCACGGTGTTTGCAGCCTCAAGGTGCGAGGGGTTAGCAGCCACGTACACCTGAGTCTGCTTACCGGAATCGGAGGTGAAGATACCCTCGGTACCGAGGTGGTACTTCACGTCACCGGAGCCACCCTCGTAAGGTGCTGCGGTGCCGGAGAACTCACGGAAAATCTGAGCGTAGGACTTACCAGCAATGTTGGTCAGCACGTTCAGGCGACCGCGGTGTGCCATACCAATGGCAACGCCCTTCAGGTCGTTGTTAGCGGCCTTGTCCAGAACAGCGTCCAGCAGCGGAATCAGGGACTCGCCGCCCTCCAGGGAGAAGCGCTTCTGACCCAGGTACTTGGTCTGCAGGAAGTTCTCGAATGCCTCAGCCTCAACCAGCTTGGAGAGAACACGCAGCTGCTCCTCGCGGGTGGGCTTAGCAACGCCGCGCTCCAGGCGCTCCTGGAACCATGCGCGAACCTCGGGGTCCTCAGAGTACATGTACTCAACGGACAGGGAACCGGAGTATGCCTCGTGCAGGCGCTCCAGGATGGTGCGCAGCGGCAGACGCTCGGAACCGCCGAAGCCACCGGTCGGGTAGACGCGGTCCAGATCCCACAGGGTCAGGCCGTAGTTCTCCAGATTCAGGTCCGGGTGCGAACGCATCTTGTAGCCAACGGGGTTGGTTGCTGCGGTCAGGTGGCCGTGCACGCGGTACGCGTGAATCAGCTGCTGAATACGTGCAACCTTGGAAATTTCGTGAGCGTCATCGACGTGGTTGTCGCGTGCCCAACGAACCGGCTCGAAGGGAACCTTCAGGTCGCGGAAGATTGCGTCGTAGAAGTCGTCGCCGCCGAGCAGGTAGTGCTCAACCAGCTTCAGGAACTCACCGGAACCTGCACCCTGAATGACGCGGTGGTCGTAGGTGCTGGTCAGGGTGATGATCTTGGACAGACCCTGCTGGGTGATGAGCTTCTCGGACAGGCCGCGGAACTCAGCCGGGTACTCCAGCGCACCCACACCGATGATGGCTGCCTGGCCCTTGGAGAGACGGGGCACCGAGTGGACGGTACCAATACCACCGGGGTTGGTCAGCGAAACAGTGGTGCCGCGGAAGTCCTCAATGGTCAGCGCGCCGTTACGGCCACGCTTAACGATGTCGTTGTACGCATCCCAGAACTCGCGGAAGCTCAGCTGCTCAGCACCCTTGAGGTTCGGAACGACCAGGTTACGGGAACCATCGGGGCGGGGCAGGTCAATAGCCAGACCAAAGTTCACGTGTGCGTTGTGGATTGCAACGGGCTTGCCCTTCTCGTCCACACCGTAGGTCACGTTCATCGAAGGCATCGCTGCCACTGCGCGAATCACAGCGTAACCAATGATGTGGGTGAAGGAGACCTTGCCGCCGCGGGTGCTTGCCAGGTACTTGTTGATGGCAGCACGGTTCTCAATGAGCAGCTTTGCGGGGACCGCACGAACGGTGGTTGCGGTGGGGACAGTCAGCGACTCTTCCATGGTCGTGACAACTGCCTTAGCAGGGCCGCGGAGGGGGACAATCTTGTCTTCAACAGGTTCCACAGGTTCAGCCTTCTTGGTAGCAGCGGGAGGGGTGGGGTTAGCAGGCGCAGCCGCAGGCTTCGGTGCCGCGGGGGCGGGAGTTGCTACAGGTGCGGCAGGTGCAGCCGGTGCGGCGGGTGCCGCAGCAGGAGCTGCACTAGCGGTACCGGCGCCTCCCAGCGCCTTGTCGATGGTCTCAAAAATGGGCCACCATGAAGGGTCCACGAGGTTCTTGTCCTTCTGGTAACGCTCGTACTGTTCTTCAACGAACCATTCGTTACCGGCAAATTCCTCAGGCACCAGATGTTCTGGCAGATTGGGCACGTTAAACGCCTCTTCCAATTAGTGTGAATTTATCCGTCGCGTCCGGGACTCACCCCGGCATAGACGACCCGCGTCTTCGAGGGGCGAATCATCACGCTGAGCATGTGCGCATCGCCTAAGATGGTGGCCGTATGTGCGGGGTGTGCACCGTACAAACCTGCCTAGCGTGCCGTGAACGTCGGGGTTCATCCGCTTGCATGGCGGCACACTCATGCTCCTATGTATAAGTGTAAAGAGAAGCACGGTGAACTTTCCAGCTCATCGCGCTATATCCGCAATGCAATTTTTCACTCTTAGGGATTAGCAATGAGCCGCGTGCGCACCAAGTGCTGTCTTGCGCTTGTGAGCAGGCACTCTACAGCACCGGGAAGAGACGAAACCTTCGCTAAAATATGGGGTATGGATGACCCTTTGAGTAAGACTCTGACTACTAGCCAGCGCAGAATACTGCCCGCGTACTCTGCGCAACACGGCACTGTAACACCCAAAAACACCACCTCCGATGCTCAGCATCTGGACAGCCTGACTGCGGGGCTACCCCGCCAAGCCCAAGGCGCCGCACACCAGCCGATGGAGGCGGTGACCGCGTGGATCTGATTCTCCTACTCATCGGCCTGCTCCTCATCCTGGGCACGGGCTTCTTCGTTGCCGTAGAGTTCTCACTCGTGGCGCTCGAAACCGCCACCGTGCAGCAGGCAAAGGACTCCGGCGATAAAGCAGCCGACGCCGTCCTGCGCTGCCTCAAGACGCTCTCTACTCAGCTCTCCAGCTGCCAGATCGGCATCACCATCACCACGCTGCTGACCGGTTACACCCTCGACGCCGCCATCAAGGCGCTCACCACCGGCGCCATCAGCAGCCTGGGTCTGCCCACCAGCGTGACCGACGTACTCACCCTGGTGCTGGCGATGCTCATCGCAACCCTGCTCTCCATGGTCGTCGGCGAACTGCTGCCCAAGGGCCTCGCTATCGCCGAACCCTACGATGTGGCTCGTCGAGTCGCCCCCGCGCAGCTGGCATTCACCCGCGTCATGTCCCCGCTCGTGCGCATCATGAACGGCTCCGCCAACTGGATTCTTGGTCGCTTCGGCATGGAAGCCAAGGAAGAGCTCTCCGCGGCACGCACCCCCGAAGAGCTCTCCTCCATGGTTCGTCGCTCCGCAGAAGAAGGCACCCTCGACTCCGACGCGGCACGCTTCGTGGACCGCACCCTGCGATTCTCCGAGCTGACTGCCTCCGAAGTCATGACCCCGCGCGGCCAGGTCGCCATGCTCGAAGACACCGCCCCCGTCGCCGAAGTCATCAAGCTGGCACGCTCCACCGGCCACTCCCGATTCCCGCTCTACAAGGGCGACCACGACAACATCGTGGGCGTCGTACACGTGAAGAAGGCAGTCGGCGTGCCCTCGGAGGTTCGCGAAATCCTCGAAGCCGGCGCCCTCGCAGAAGACGTGCTGCAGGTCCCCGAAACCCTGCACCTGGACGCGCTGCTCACCCAGCTGCGCCAGGGTGCCCTGCAGCTCGCCGTGGTCCTCGACGAATACGGCGGAACCGCGGGCATCGCAACCCTCGAAGACCTCGTCGAAGAAATCGTCGGCGAAGTCTCCGACGAACACGACCGCGGCCGCACCGAACGCCCCCTACGCTACGGCAACGGCGACTGGGTGTTCTCCGGCCTGCGCCGCCCCGACGAAATCAACGCGCTCATCCCCGGGCTCGAGGTTGAGGAAAGCCCCGAATACGAAACCGTCGGCGGCTTCATGATGGAACGGCTCGGCCGCATCCCCGAAGTAGGCGACAGCGTCCCCGTACCCGGCGGCACTCTGCGCGTCGACACCCTCGAAGGCCGCCGCGTGGACCGCATCCGATTCACCCCCGCACCTAGCGCACAGGAACAGACCGAGAAGGGAGGCAACGCATGAACGACTGGGTAGCTATCGCACTGCTCGTCATTCTGCTCGCCGGTAACGCCTTCTTCGTCGCCGGTGAATTCGCCATCATGTCCACCCGACGAGCACAAATCGACCCGCTCGCCGAAGAAGGCAACAAGCGAGCGCAGACCGTTATCTACGCGCTAGAGAACGTCTCGCTCATGCTCGCCACCTGCCAGCTGGGCATCACCATCTGCTCCCTGCTGATTCTGAACGTCTCAGAACCGGCGCTGCACCACATGCTGGAGGTGCCCCTGCACCTGGTCGGCCTGCCCCACGCAATCGTGGACGTAATCGCCTTCGGCATCACCCTAATCCTGGTCACCTACCTGCACGTGATCTTCGGCGAGATGGTTCCCAAGAACGCCGCCGTGACCCTCGCAGCCCGCGGTGTGGCCCTCTGGATTGTGCCGACTCTGGTGACCTTCTCCAAGATCTTCGCCCCCGTAGTCGCCCTGCTGAACAACCTGTCGAATAAGCTGCTGGCGCTCATGAAGGTCGAAGGAAAGGACGAGGTCGCCTCCACCTTCACCCTGGGCGAGCTGCAGACCATCGTGGCAACCTCAACCGCGGAAGGCACTGTGGAAGACGACGCCGGCGTGATTGAAAGCGCCCTCGAATTCACCGAGAAGGACGTCTACGAAATCATGGTGCCCGGCGATAAGCTCGTCACCCTGCCCTTCGGCAGCACCCCCGCCGAGCTGGAACGCGCCGTGGCACGTAGCGGCTACTCCCGATTCGTCATTACCGACAGTGACGGAACCTACATGGGCTACCTGCACGTGAAGGACGCCCTCGCCATTGCCCCCGAGCGGTTCGAGGAGCCCTTCCCCTGGTACAAGCTGCGTTCCCTGGACACGCTCACCCCGACCACCGATATTGACGATGCGCTCGCCTCCATGCAGCGCAGCCGAACCCATATCGCACAGGTTATGGATGAACAGGGCGTAACCCTCGGCGTGGTCTTCCTCGAAGACGTGCTGGAGGAGCTCGTCGGCGAAATCAACGACACCACCCAGGATGCGGTGCGTGAGCGTGTACGCCGACAGCAGTCACGCGAAGCCCAGTAATAAGCCCAGTAGCCGTATCGTGAGATACCTCGAATAAAACAGGGAAATCTTGAACACACAGCCCGCCCGGTGCCCTCGTCAAAGAGGGCGCGGGGCGGGCTGTTTGGCGGTCAAAAACGGCTTATGGATGCACCCAAGGGGCACTCTCAGACGGCGGCATGAAGCGGCAGTATAGAGTAGCGGTGGGGGAGCGCAGTAGGCTGAGCTAACTATCCCTGTTGCATAAGCTACTGACAGGGAAAAGGGTTGCCTAACAGCACCCAAATGACACCAATAAAGAGTTGTTTATACGGGTGTGCGCATGATGTAGTTAAGGAACCTACAGACTAGAACGAACCGAAAGAGAGCCCTCATGCCGCACCCGAAGATCACCCGCAAGCACTTCCTCACCGCAATGGGCTCACTCGCCGCGTCCTCCCTGCTGCTGGCAGGCTGCGCAACCGAGAACAGCACCTCCTCCGGTTCGTCCTCCTCGGCTGGCTCCAACAACGGCAAGGTGAAGGTCGTCGCCTCCACCGACGTCTACGCAGACATCGCCAAGCAGGTTGGCGGCGACTACATTGAGGTCACCGCACTCATTGCCTCCACCAGCACGGACCCCCACTCCTACGAAGCCACCAGCGCCGACCGCCTCAAGGCAAAGGACGCATCCCTGATCGTCATCAACGGCGCAGGCTACGACCTGTTCCTCGAAGACCTCGCAGGCAAGGACAACGCCTCCCAGAAGATCGTGAACGCGGTCAAGGTCAGCGGCAAGCTCACCGACGCCGAATACACCCACCTGGTCGAGGACCACCGCGGCGGCGAACACCACGAAGACGGCGGCGACCACGCCCACGCACACGAGTTCAACGAACACCTCTGGTACGACTTCGAAACCGTGAAGAAGGTCGCCCAGAAGATCGCTGAAGAGCTCGCAGGCCTCGACTCCGCACACGCTGAGGCGTTCCGCACCAACGCATCCACCTTCTCCAAGGAACTGGACGCACTGGACACCACCGCCAAGGCAATCGCCGGTGAAGGTAAGAAGTACCTGTCCACCGAGCCCGTGCCGGACTACCTGATTTCCTCCACCGGCGCAGAGAACGCAACCCCCAGCGAATTCGCTGAGGCGGCAGAAGCCGGCAACGATGTCCCCGCACTCGTCCTGAAGGAAACCAAGGACATGGTCACCGAGAAGAAGGTCCAGTTGCTCGCCTACAACGAGCAGACCTCCACCTCCCAGACCAACGAGGTGCTGCAGGCAGCTAAGGACGCCTCGGTGAACTACGTATCCTTCACCGAAACCCTGCCGGAAAACACCAACTACCTGGCATGGATGAAGACCAACGTCAGCAACCTCGAAAAGGCGCTCTCCTAAGTGACTGACAACAATAACGGTGCCGCCCCCGCGATTTCCATTCGCGGGGGTAGCCTCGCTTTCGGGGCCCGCACCCTCTGGAAAGATCTAACCCTCGACATTGGCGCAGGCGAATACTTCGCCGTGCTCGGACCCAACGGCTCCGGCAAGTCCACCTTCCTCAAAGTCGTTCTCGGCCTGACCGGACTCAACGCCGGCGAAATCTCCGTGCTCGGCAAACCCGCACGCCTGGGCAACGCCGGCGTCGGCTACGTACCGCAGCAGAAGTCCATCCCCACCTCCACCCCGATGCGCGCCCGCGACCTCGTGGGACTTGGCGTGGACGGACACCGCTGGGGCATCCGCCTGCACGGCCGCAAATACCGCGCCAAGGTTGACGAGCTCCTCGAAGCCGTCGGTGCGACCGAGTACGCGAACGTGCCGGTGGGTCTGCTCTCCGGTGGTGAGCAGCAGCGTCTGCGTATCGCTCAGGCGCTCGCGAACGACCCGAAGATTCTGCTGGCTGACGAGGCGCTACTCTCCCTGGACCTCAACCACCAATACGCGGTGGCTGAGCTGATTCACCGGTTCAACCGTGAACGCGGCGTGGCGGTGGTGTTCGTGACCCACGAAATCAACCCCATCATTGAGCATGTGGATCGCGTTCTCTACCTGGCGAACGGCCGTTTCACGGTCGGCTCGGTGGAAGAGGTCATGACCAGCGAGACTCTCACCTCCCTATACGGAACCCCGGTGAGCGTGCTCAAATCTAATGGCCGTTACGTGGTGGTGGGTGAGACTCACGCCAGCGACCACTGCCATATTGAGGGCACCGACCAGAACATTCACGGTTCCCACCTGAAGTCTGGTCTCTCCGAACTGCAGCGCACCCTACACCTTCCGGGAGGAACCACTCGATGACCATTCTTGCTTCCCTCCCCGCTCTGGCACCGGTTGCCGCCGCGCAGAATGATTTGCTCTCCCGTATCTTCGTTTTTGACCGCTACGGCGAGCTGTTGCAGATGCTGCAGAACTCCATTTTTGCTGGCGCTGTGCTGGGCCTTATCGGCGGTTTCGTCGGTATTTTTGTGATGATGCGCGACCATGCCTTTGCGGTGCACGGCGTCTCTGAAATGTCTTTCGCGGGTGCCGCCCTTGCCCTGCTGCTCGGCTATGACGTGGTGACCGGCTCCATGGTCGGTTCGATTGCCTCGGCTCTGCTGATTGCCTTTCTGGGCTCTAAGGCGAGCAACTCGAACTCGGTCATTGGTGCGCTCATGCCGTTCGGCCTGGGCTTGGGTATTCTCTTCCTCTCCCTGTACCAGGGCCGTAGCGCGAATAAGTTTGGTCTGCTGACCGGTCAGATCGTGTCCGTGGATGCCGACCAGCTGCACACCATGATTATTGGTGCGGTGGTTATTATTTCCCTGCTGGTGATGGTATGGCGTCCGCTGAGCTTCTCCTCCCTGGACCCGGAGGTCGCCCGCGCTAAGGGCGTGCCGATGCGCTTCCTGTCCCTGGTGTTCATGGTGATTCTGGGTATTGCTGTGGCGCTGTCGGTGCAGGTGGTCGGTTCGCTGCTGGTGCTGGCGCTGCTGATTACTCCGGCGGCTGCGGCGATGCAGGTAACGGCATCTCCGGTACGCACCCTGATTCTGTCGGTGCTGTTTGCGGAGGCGTCTATTGTGGGCGGTATTCTGCTGGCTCTTGCCGGTTCGCTGCCGATTAGCCCCTACGTGACCAGCATTTCCTTCCTGATTTACGTGGTGTGCCGTGTGATTGGTGGCGTGAAGCGCCGCCATAGCGCGTCGGGCCGCCAGCTGGCTGAGAAGGCATAAGACCTGTAGAAAGAGCCCCACCTCGGGAATGAGGTGGGGCTCTTTCGTTGTCGTGCTGTGTTAGCGCTACGGGTCATGTACCCGGTGCGCAATGCGGGCTCAACCTGTGTGGCGTTGTGTTGCCTTGTCCAGATGCCCTGTGTGTCGTGCTGTAGCGGCGTCGAAGATCTTTAAAGACGCCCTCTCTTTGTTCCTCCAGAGAAGGATCCTCTCCGGTGAAGGAAAGCCCCTCAGCAGGTGAGGGGTGCGGCTTAGCCTGCAACGTTAGCGTGCAGCGCCGCCCTGCGATTCTTCCTCGCGACGTGCCAAAGTGCAGTCCGGGCAGTAACCGGTCACTTCAACCACGTGCTCCAGCTCCGAGAAGCCGTGCTGCTTACCCATCGCCAGTGCCCAGTCCTCAAGGGCGGGTGCTTCTAGCTCAATGGCGGTGCCGCATCGGCGGCAGAGCAGGTGGTGGTGATGGTCCTTTACCTGGCAGTGGCGGTACAGGGTCTCACCCTCAACGCCCTTGACTGAGTCGAGCTCACCGGCATTAGCCAGCGACTGCAGCACACGGTAGGTGGTTGCGAGAGAGACCTGTTCCTTGCGGTTCGCGAGGGTCAGGTGCAGATCCTGTGCTGAGATGAAATCGCCGAGCTCTTCCATGGTCGCCTTGATGATGCGACGCTGGCGGGTATTTCGGGCTTCGGCGGGCTTCGTAATTCTCCGTACGGGAATATGAGTGTCCATTGCTGAACCTTTCGGGGCGGAAATCCGCCCCATTGTGTGGTCGATCTTGTCTTACGACTTTACACTAGAGGCGTTCAAAAGGTGGTTGATTTGCGCTTTATCTCAAAAATTGAAGTCATCAACAGGCACGAATGAGGGTTAACGGTAGACTAAAACTATGAAAATGACGAAGTACACCCACTCATGTATCCGCCTTGAGAATGAGGGGCGCACCCTCGTTCTTGACCCCGGCAATTTTGCTGCTGAAGGTGAGCATGCCACCGCGCTGGAAGGCGCCGATTACCTGTTCGTGACCCACGCGCATCCGGATCATTTTGATGGCCCGTCGGTGCTGCCGCTGATTGCTCAGCGTGCCGAGTCGCAGACCCCGTTGAAGATTTGGGCTCCCGAGACTGTCGCCCAGGTCATCAAGGAGGCTGTGCCCGCTGCCGAGGTTACCGTTGTTTCCTCTGATTCTGAGTTCAGCATCCCCGGTTTTGAGGTGAAGACCTACGGCGGTCAGCACGCACTGATTCACCCGCTGATTCAGACCATCGCCAATGTCGGTTACCTGATTAACGGTGCCGTGTACCACCCGGGTGACTCGCTGGTGGTTCCTCACCGCGTGCGTGCGAATACCGTTCTGGTGCCGATTCACGCGCCCTGGTCGAAGGTTCAGGAAGTCATTGATTTTGTGATTTCGACCGGCGCTCAGCGTGTGGTTCCGATTCACAACGGCATGATTAACCAGAACGGCACCGGCATTATTGAGGGTCTGGTGACGAACTTCGGCGCGAAGTACGGCACTGAGCTGAAGCATCTGAACCCCGGCGAGAGCATTGAGGTTGAGGCGTAAGCCTGACCGTTGAGCTTCAAACGCGCCGATGACGGCGCATGAAGGAGAGTATTGTGAGCACGATTTTTACCAAGATTATTGAGGGCGAGATTCCCGGCCGCTTCGTCTGGAAGGACGAGCACTGCGTCGCCTTCCTGGACATCATGCCCCTGTCGGAAGGTCACCTGCTGCTCGTTCCCCGCGCTGAGGTCGACCGTTGGCCCGACCTGCCGGCTGAGCTGGCGGCGCACCTGTTCGCTGTGGCGCACAAGATTTCTGGTGCCCTGGATCAGGCGTTTGATAAGGACCGTGTGGCTCTGATGATTGCGGGCTTCGACGTTCCGCACACCCACATCCACCTGTTCCCGGCTGACGGCATGGCTGATTACGATCCGGCTAACGCGAAGAAGGATGCTACCGCCGAAGAGCTGGATGCGGCCGCTGAGAAGGTACGTGCTACCCTGCGCGAGCGCGGCCACGGCGAGTTCGTGCCCGAGGCGTAAACGCCCTTTACAGCGCGTATAAACACGACAGCGCGTATAACCACGAAGGAGCCGCCCTCTACAGAACAGTAGAGGGCGGCTCCTTCGTTAAATATCCCGTTGCTATATCCCGGTGTGGGAGAAGCTTAGTGCTTTTCAGCCTTGGAGATCTGGTCAGCCAGGTCCTCGGGGGAGAGGTTAGCGGAGGAGAACTCGGGGGTCAGCGGCAGGTGCAGCTGCAGGCCGGTACCGGGGCAAATCTCGACCTTTGCGGAGCGCAGCTTGAAGTCGACCACGTGGCCGCCCTGAACGCGCTCATCGTCGATAAAGTGGGCGTGGCAGCCGGGCACCGAGATGCCCTGCTCGTAGATCGGGGTGCGGAAGCCAACAATCGTGCCGGTCACGTTATCGAACTGGACAATGTCCTCATTCTCGGTGGCCGCAACCATCTTCGGGTAGGGCTTCTCCTGCTTGATGACGGTGCGGGTGCGGACCCACTCGAACTCGCCGTAAATCTTGATGGCGTACATGTAGTTCTTGGAGACGGTGAAGTCATCCAGAATCTGCGAGGCAGACTTACGCAGCAGGTTCTGCGGTAGTTCGCGCTTAATCATGGGCACGAAGTTGGTGACCACGGCGTAGGGGGTCTGCTGGCGCAGGTCGGGCAGGGACACGGAACCGTCGTGGCGTACCTGGTAGCAGACGCCGTCGAGGACGACCATTTCGCCGTCGAGGCCGTTGAAGGTACCCACACCGAAGTTGCCGTGGCTCAGGAGCTCACCGATGGTCATCTCGCCATCGTAGATGCCGTCCAGCAGCTGGGACATGAGGCCGGTCTGAAAAACTTCGTTACGGAAAACAGTTTCACCGTTTAGGATGGTCGGCTGATATGCCATGAGATTTCTCCTCGTTACAGTGGATGCGGCGTCAGACGGGTCGGTCGGTCATCGGCGATACTCGCCCTAGCTGATGCTAAAAAGGGGAAGGGCGTCGGGGAGAACACGGCGTGTGATGTCGTTTCTCTAGGAATTCGTAGGTGACGCAGGCCGGGCGCACGCACTCTCATTGTACGCCTGTGCAGGAAGAACCCCGGGACTAGCGGGTACAACATCTTATGATGTGGCCTCTAGAACGCTGAAAGCAGTCAACTGCACAAGGGCATAAAAATAGACTGGCATTCCCTCCGGTTGCACGACAAAAAGGGAGGGAACGCCAGCACCAACAGCTTAGCCCTTAGAGCCGCTCTAAGCGCAACTAAGATACACGAGGCTCAACGAAGCAGAAAAATATTGGACACGTACTGTCGCCAAAAGTGCTACAGCAAGATAGAAATCCGTAGAGATATGCCCGAGCACACAACAACGACCCATACGTTCCCAGAGGAACATATAGGCCGTTGCCTGTTCTCCAGAACGCACCCCCTACAAGGGGCACCGTTCAGGAAGAAAGATTAGACGCCGTAGTACAGCTGGTACTCAAGCGGGTGCGGAACCAGCGAGAGCGGCTCCAGCTCGTTCTTACGCTTGTAGTCAATCCAAGCCTGAATCAGGTCCTCGGTGAAGACGCCGCCCTCGAGCAGGAAGTCGTGGTCAGCCTCCAGAGCCGCCAGAGCTTCCTCCAGGTTAGCCGGAGCCTTCTTGATGTCCTTAGCCTCTTCGGCGGGCAGCTCGTACAGGTCCTTATCGATCGGTGCCGGCGGCTCGATGCGGTTACGGATACCGTCCAGACCAGCCATCAGCTGAGCAGCGAACGCGAAGTAGGGGTTAGCGGAGGGGTCCGGTGCGCGGAACTCCAGGCGCTTAGCCTTCGGGTTGGTGCCGGTAATCGGGATGCGGATACCGGCGGAACGGTTACCCTGCGAGTACACCATGTTGATGGGAGCCTCGTAGCCGGGAACCAGACGCTTGTAAGAGTTCACGGTCGGGTTGGTGAATGCCAGAACAGCAGAGGAGTGCTCAATCAGACCGCCAATGTACCAGCGTGCGGTGTCAGAGAGGTTAGCGTAGCCGCGCTCATCGTAGAAGAGAGGCTCGCCGTCCTGCCACAGCGACTGGTGGCAGTGCATACCGGAGCCGTTGTCACCGAACACGGGCTTAGGCATGAAGGTTACGGACTTGCCCCATGCGTCTGCGGTGCCCTTGATGACGTACTTGAATTTCAGCAGGTCGTCAGCAGCCTTGGTGAGGGTGTCGAACTTGTAGTTGATTTCTGCCTGGCCGGCTGCGCCCACCTCGTGGTGGCTACGCTCAACCTCAAGGCCAACCTCGTCCATTGCTACGCACATTGCGTCACGCAGGTCAGCCTGCTTGTCGACGGGGGAGACGGGGAAGTAGCCGCCCTTGACGGGGGTCTTGTTGCCCAGGTTGCCGCCCTCTTCCTTGCGGCCGGTGTTCCAGGGAGCCTCATCGGAGTCGATCTTGTAGAACACAGAGTTCGGCTCGACCTGGTAGCGGACGTCCTCGAAGACGAAGAATTCAGCCTCGGATGCGAAGAATGCGGTGTCTGCAATGCCGGTGGACTGCAGGTACGCCTCGGCACGCTCAGCGACGCCGCGGGGGTCACGGTGGTAGGGCTCGCCGGTGCGGGGGTTCACGATGGAGCAGATGATGACCAGGGTCTTCTCAATGCGGAAGGGGTCAACGTACGCGGACTGAACGTCGGGGATCAGCTGCATGTCGGACTCTGCAATGCCCTGGAAGCCGCGAATGGAGGAGCCATCAAAAAGCTGGCCGTTGACGAAGAAATCGTCATCAATCGCCTTAGCGGGCAGGTTGAAGTGCTGCTGCACGCCGGGCATGTCGGTGAATCGGATATCAACGAAGACTACTTCTTCGTTCTTGATAAAGTCGAGAACTTCCTGGGGGCTGGTAAACATGAGGACTGCTCCTTGTTCGACTGACGGTGCAGGAGGGTATCTTCCCTCATCACATTCAGTCTTTGGTTTAGTTTTTGGCCGCGGGCAAAACCCTGTGACATATCAAGCATAGTGGTTATTTTTTGCGCGTGCGTGACTATCGTGTTTCGGTAATGTTACAAATCCTGGAAAGGAGTTACATCTTGGTTGTCTTACGACACACAGCGCAGATGCTAACGCCCTCTAATAAAGCTCTAGTAAAGCCAACATCAATGCCAGCAACGCAATAACCGGGTATAACAAAAGGCCCCGGCCCTCCCCCCACGGGAAGAGCCGGAGCCTTCAAAACCTTATATCAGCGTCTCGCTTAGCGGCCGCGCATCGCACGACGGTCCGGGCGAGCACGCATCGGGTCAACACCCTTCGGCAGACCATTCATCGGGTTACGCATAGTGTTCAAGGTGCTCAGACGACCAGAAACAACCTGCATCTCCTGCTGAGTTAGAGCCTTCGGCAGCTTATTCATGGTCTTCACAACGTCCTTGAGCTCAACCTGACCCTCATCGTGACCGGTCTCAATCACGTGAACCGGCACACCGGGAGCCACACGAGCCAGGTGCTTCTTCTCAGTGTTCACCAGCGAGTTCACACGGCTGTGAGGGCCCTCGGTCACCAGCACAATACCGGGACGGCCCAGCGCACGGAACACCAGATCCTGGTTGCGGTTCGCAGCAACAGGCTGCTCCTCAACAATCCAACCGCGGCGCACCGAGTTCATCGCCGCACCACTACGACCGGGCTGGTTCTCAATCTGAGCAAAAGCCGCAGTCTGCGCGCGGCGACCCAGCAGAAGCATCGCCACAATAGCGGCAACGCCCAGACCCAGAATCAGGAAAGTAATCCAGTTACCCAGGGCAATACCGATGAGGAGGAAAACCAAAAGGGTACCCAGAGCCGACAGACTCAGAATCCAACCGATATTCGGGTCGGACTTCTTGGTCATCTGGTAGACCTGCTTCATCTGGGCGAAAGTGCCCGGAGTGCGTTCCTTCTTCTTTTTCTTCTCTTCGCGCTTATCTGCCACGATTCTTCCTCGGCTGGTTCTTCCGCGGCCCCGAGAAGCGCCTCAAACGCTCACGGAACCATAGTGACGTAACGATGCAGTGTATGCCTGCAATTTTTCTAGTTTACCCTACCCGCACAAGGGGCGGGGCATAAGGGGAGGCTCCCCGAACACCGGACGAACACCGGGTTCGAGGAGCCTCAACGCTCTCAGAAAGATTCTGAAAAGGCTTAGTAGCCCGCAGCCACCAGGGAGGAGGCTTCCTGCAGGGCTGCACCCTCACCCTCAATGTGGGCAAGGTTCTCAGGGATCGGGTAGCCGTTCTTACGCATTGCACGAGCCCACAGGCGACCTGCACGGTACGAAGAACGAACCATCGGGCCCGCCATAACGCCGGCGAAACCAATCTCCTCAGCCATGTTCGCAAAATCCACGAACTGCTGCGGCTTCACCCAACGCTCAATCGGGTGGAAGAGCGGGCCGGGGCGCAGGTACTGGGTGAGGGTAATAATGTCACAACCAGCATCGTGCAGATCGCACAGCGCCTCGTAAATCTCGTCATCGGTCTCGCCCATACCCAGAATCAGGTTGGACTTGGTGACCATGCCGCCTTCCTTAGCCTGGGTAATAACATCCAGGGAGCGCTCGTAACGGAACGCCGGGCGAATCTGACGGAAGATACGGGGGACGGTCTCCAGGTTGTGCGCGAACACCTCAGGCTTAGCGTCAATCACCTTCTGAACATGCTCGGGAACACCCTTGAAATCGGGGACGAGCATCTCAACGCCGGTGTTCGGGCACATCTTGTGAATCTGACGGGTGGTCTCTGCGTACAGCCACGCACCGCCGTCTTCCAGATCGTCACGAGCAACACCGGTCACGGTTGCGTAACGCAGACCCATGACCTTCACGTTCTTAGCAACCTTGAACGGCTCAGCGTAGTCAACAGCAACAGGCTTGCCGGTCGCAATATTGCAGAAGTCGCAACGGCGGGTGCACTCGGAACCACCAATCAGGTAGGTTGCCTCACGGTCTTCCCAGCACTCGTAAATATTGGGGCAGCCAGCCTCTTCACACACGGTGTGCAGGCCCTGACCGCGAGCCAGCTCGCGCATCTCGTTGTATTCGGGGCCAACAATAGCCTTGGTCTTAATCCAGTGAGGCTTCTTCTCAATGGGAACCTCAGCGTTGCGGGCCTCCACACGCAGTAGCTTGCGTCCTTCAGGTGCGGTGCTCAAAAGTCTTCTCCTTGGTCTAGATGTGCCCTCTGTGCAGGTGGGCCATCTTCTATTTTACGCCCGCTCAGGCGTAGGTGAAACTGATTTTCGTATATGACGAACAAACCCGGGCGCATTACGTGTACGGCCCGTTCGATGCCTCTTGGCTGTGTCTAATCCTGTGTTTATTCCTGCGCTGCAACGGGCTCGAAGGACTCCGCCAGGCGGTCCTGATACTTCAGAAGCTCCGCCTCCAGCGGCTCTAAAATATCGGCGGGGGTGACGGTGCGACCCAGCTGCTCCGAAATAGTGGTAACACCCGCATCGCTAATGCCGCAGGGAATGAACTGCTGGAAGGGTGCGGTGTCGTTGCAGCAGTTAATCGCAAAGCCGTGCATGGTGGTGTTACGGGAAACGCGCATGCCCAGTGCCGCGATCTTCTTGTCCTGGGTGATGCCGTTGCCCAAAATCCACACGCCGCTACGGCCCTCAACGCGCTCACCCTTAATGCCCAGACCGGCAAGGACGTTAATGATGATTTCCTCGATAATGCGCACATACGCCACCACGTCAATGGGCTCGGGCAGGCGCAGAATCGGGTAGCCGGTCAGCTGGCCGGGGCCGTGCCAGGTCAGCTTGCCGCCGCGGTCAATCTTGACGACGGGGGTGGACTTGTCTGCGGGGTACTCGTGGTCTTCGGTGCGTTTACCGGCAGTAATCACTGCCTCGTGCTCAAGCAGAAGAATCGTATTCTGGCGGGTGCGGTTAGCCACCTCATCGTGGATGCGGTACTGCTCGTCCAGGCACTCAACATAGTTCACATAGTTCGGGGCGAAGCCCACGCGTTCAATCGTCACAGACATACTTTCTACCTTAGTACTGCTGGTGGAGGGAAGAAAATTAGGGCGCCCTGAATCACGTGATGAGCGAACACGTCGGAATATTACGTGAGGGTATGCTCAATGGGAGGAAGGGCGAATAAGCAGATAAATGCCTGAATTCACCTTTGGGGTTCTTTGGGGTATTTGAACTGTTTTAGTGTGCTTAAAGATATTGTTTGATGTAATTTGATAACATGATGGTATGAGAAGCAAAGAAGCACACGTTCTGGAAAGCATCGCCAACCCGGCTCTACCCACCCTGCAGATTGTCGAGTACCGGGGCGAAACCACCGCAAGTGCACCCACCGAGAGCGCACCTGCCGTACGTTCCGTACCCTCCGCGCACCCCGGACGCTACACCCTGCGCACCATTTCTCAGCCTGCTCCGCCAGCTCCCTCCGCCCAGCTGGCTCCTGCCGCGCCCACTCTGCGCGCGGCAGCCAACGGGTACGGATTCGAGGAAAACACGGATGCATCCGCTCAGCGGCACGCCCAGACCCCGCAGGTAGCCGCCGCCCTGCGTAACGCGCCCGGACTCGCCAAGCTCCACGCCGTTACTAGTGAGAGCGCCGATCAGCTGTGCCTCTGGTATGAGCCCCTCGACGCGGGCACCCTCGACAAGCTCCTGCGCGCTCGCACCCTGACACCCGCCGAGCTCATGACCCTGGTACGCACCCTGCACCGGGCGCTCGGCAGCCTTAAAAAGGTGGGGGAGGGGCGCGCCGAACTAAGCGCCGAATACATCGCTCTGAGTGCCGCCGGAGTGCCCAAACTCCTGCTACCTGACGCCGTCTACCGTGAAGCGGCCCCTCAAGACGGAGAACAGCTCACCGCCGCTCGGGGCAACTACGCACGCTCCGCAGCAGCCCTGCTCTGGCAAGCCGCCTGCGGGCACAAGCCGGAACCCTCCGCCGCCCGCGTACCCCTCTCACTGCGCATGGATTCACTGCGCATGGATTCACTGCGGATGGGAGCCGCCGACACTGCAACCGAGGGGACGCCCAACAGCGAGTGGATCGAGCGCCTCGGCAGAGCCCTCGAATACCTGCTGGACGCACCCGCCCAGGAGGCGGCGCTCGCAGGGCTCAGCTCCGTGGTCGCCCTGGCGGAGGAGGTGCCGCCTCGCCCGCTCAACGTCTACCTGAGCTGTTCAGAACGAGCCCGCGCCCTCATTCCCGTAGCTGTGGAGCCCGCGCCGGTACAGAAGCTCTCAAAGACGCAGAAGGTGCAACGCTACCTGGCGGAACGTTTGCCACACGTGAAGAAGCCGGCAACTGCCGCAGGCTCTATGCCGTTGAGCCCTGTGGCGAGCTCCGCAAACCCAGCCCCAAAGAACGCAGATGCGGTGGGCACAGAATCGACGGGCACATCCCGCCTGACGGCGTTACGCGGTGCGCTGAGCCGTCCCTCCGTACGTCTGGGCGTAGCCGCGCTGGCTCTGGGGTCCATCGCCCTACCGCTCGGGTTCACCCTCTACGGGCAGAATGCCCTAGCAACGGCACAGCCCGTATCCGCTCAAGCCGTGAACGCAACGGGGGAGCAGGATCCCGGCGGCACGGAAGAACAGAATCAGGCTGTGCAGGGCGATCAGATTCTACGAGCCCTGATCGACCAGCGAAACCAAGAACGCCGTGCCCGAGGCGGCGCAGAGCTCACTGTCGACACCGCCGAAGAACTCAGCCGCGACAGCGAGAACATCCGCGTTATGGCGGTAGTCTCCGCACCCGGCTACCGCGCCGATAAAACTGAGCAGGATGCCCGTAAACTCAGCGAAGAAAACGGCGTCACCCGCCAGAAAGTTATCTTCGACCTGCACCGCGGGGAGAAAGGCTGGGAGATCGCCCGCGCCGAACCCGTCCCGGCATAGCTGACGCCGAGTAACTAACACTGTGTAACTGACACCGTAGAAACGCGGACACAACAAAAGGCGGCGGCCCCACCCACCGAAGTGGATGGAACCGCCGCCTTTTTGCTCACTGTCCGGGAAAACCCGGAGAGCTACACTCGGTTACCCATCAGGGCACCGCTACAAGGAAACTTCCTTGAATCTATGCAGGTCTTAGAGGCCCAGCTCAGACTCGAAGTTTGCCTCCTCCAGGCGGGTCTTGAGGGTGTGCAGGAAGCGACCAGCGTCCGCACCGTCGACCACGCGGTGATCGTAGGTGAGGGACAGGTAGCACATGGAGCGGATAGCGATAACGTCGTTACCGTCAACATCCTTAACAACCATGGGGCGCTTCACGATGGAACCGGTACCGAGGATTGCAACGTTCGGCTGGTTGATGATCGGGGTGTCGAACAGTGCACCGAAGGAACCAATGTTGGTGATGGTGAAGGTCGAACCCGACAGCTCCTCGGGGGAGATGTCGCCGGTACGTGCACGGCCACCCAGGTCGCCAATAGCCTTTGCCAGGCCAGCAATGCCCAGGTCAGAAGCGTTCTTGATGACGGGAACCAGCAGACCCTTGGGGGTGTCCACAGCAATAGCGATGTTCTCGGAGCCGTGGTAAGTAATCTGCTTGTAGTCTTCGGTCATGGAAGCGTTCAGAGCGGGGTGCTGCTGCAGAGCCTCAGCGGATGCCTGGACGAAGAAGGGCAGGAAGGTCAGCTTAGCGCCCTCACGAGCAGCGAAGCCGTCCTTAGCCTTTGCACGCAGCTGAACGATGCGGGTCACGTCAACCTCGGTGACCTGGGTCAGCTGGGTGGAGATGTCCAGGGACTCACGCATACGCTTTGCAATAACCTGGCGGATACGTGCGGTCTTCTCGACGGTGCCACGCTTGGGGGAAACCTCGAAGGTGTGCGGTGCCTTTGCGGAACCAGCAGCCGGAGCAGCAGCTGCAGCGGGTGCAGCAGCAGCGGGAGCAGCGGAACCCTTAGCAGCGATAGCAGCCTGAACATCCTGCTTGCGGATGCGGCCACCAACACCGGTGCCCTTGACGGTGGACAGGTCGATACCGTTGTCCTTAGCGAGCTTACGGACCAGCGGGGTCACGTATGCTTCGCCCTCAGCAGCTGCCGGAGCGGCAGGTGCAACGGGGGCTGCAGGAGCTGCGGGAGCAGCCGGAGCAGCAGCGGGTGCAGCAGGAGCCTCAGCAACCGGAGCGGGTGCAGCCGGAGCAGCTGCAGCAGCAGCGGAAGCGTCGCCGATGATAGCCAGAACCTGGCCAACCTCTGCGTCCTCATCCTCGGGGATGCGGATCTCGAGCAGGGTACCTGCTACGGGGGAGGGAACCTCGGTGTCAACCTTGTCGGTGGAAACCTCAACCAGGGGCTCGTCAACCTCAACCTGCTCGCCAACTTCCTTCAGCCAGCGGGTAACGGTGCCCTCGGTGACGGACTCGCCCAGTGCGGGCAGCAGAACCTCGGTGCCTGCAGCAGCAGCTGCGGGAGCAGCCGGTGCAGCAGCGGGAGCAGCCGGAGCCTCAGCAACCGGAGCGGGAGCTGCGGGAGCCTCAGCAGCTGCGGGAGCAGCCGGAGCAGCAGCGCCGGAACCGTCGCCAATGATAGCCAGAGCAGCGCCAACCTCGACGTCCTCGTCCTCGGGGACGAGAATCTGCTCAACAACGCCTGCTACGGGGGAGGGAACCTCGGTGTCAACCTTGTCGGTGGAAACCTCAACCAGGGGTGCGTCAACCTCAATGGTGTCGCCGACCTCAACGAGCCAGCGGGTAACGGTACCCTCGGTCACGGACTCGCCCAGTGCGGGCAGTACTACGGTGTGGGACATAATCTTTCCCGTTCTCCTTGTGAATGCTTGAACTAGAAAAATGTGAGCGGCGACCCGGATGCGCGCCGTATGCGTCAAAGCACGTCGACGCGCATCCGGATAGGGGCGTTGTTCAGCGGATACGCCCGGCAACCGCTAACGACCAACGGTCGTCAATACTAAGCTGACGCGCTAACGCCAGTCAGCAAAATTTATGCGCTGTGCAGCGGGGTGCCGTTCAGGACCATTGCAGCCTCACCCAGGGACTCGTTCTGAGTCGGGTGTGCGTGGATGAACTTAGCGACGTCCTCGGGGAATGCTTCCCAAGCAACCCACATCTGAGCCTCACCAATCTGCTCACCCATGCGCTTACCAATAGCGTGAACACCAACGATGGGGCCGTCCTTCTGGCGGACAACCTTCACAATACCGGTAGCACCGAGGATAGCGGACTTACCGTTACCAGCCAGGTTGTACTCAGCGGTCTCAACGTTCTCAGCGCCGAACTTCTCCTTAGCCTTGGGCTCGGAGTAGCCAACGGAAGCGATCTCCGGGTCACAGAAGGTGACCTTGGGGATGTTCACGTCTTCAACGATGGAGGGGTTCAGGCCAGCGATTTCCTCAGCAACGAAGATACCCTGCTGGTAACCGCGGTGAGCCAGCTGAACGCCGGGGACGATGTCGCCAACAGCGTAGATGTTGCCAACGCCGGTGTGCAGGCGCTCGTTAGCCAGGACGAAGCCGCGATCCATGGGGATGCCCTGCTCCTCGTAGCCCATGTTTGCGGTGTTCGGGCCACGACCAACAGCAACCAGAACGATCTCTGCCTCGAAGACCTTGCCGTCAGCCAGGGTGACCTTAGCACCGTTAGCGTCCTGCTCAACCTTCTCGAAGAGGGTGCCGGTGTTGAACTTGATGCCGCGCTTCTTGAACGCGCGCTCCAGAACCTTGATGATTGCCGGGTCCTCGTTGGGAACCAGGTTCGGCAGGCCCTCGATGATGGTGACGTCAACGCCCATAGCGTTCCACATGGATGCGAACTCGCAACCAATCACGCCGCCGCCGAGCACGATAGCGCTCTTGGGCAGGTAGTCCATCTCCAGTGCCTCAGTGGAGGTCAGAACGCGACCCTCAATGGGCAGACCGAAGGTCTTGGAGACCGAGCCGGATGCCAGGATAATGTTCTTACCCTTGTACTCAACACCACCGACGGTGATGGTGTCCTGAGCGGTCAGCTTACCCTCGCCGGGGATAACCTCTACGCCCTTCATCTTCAGCAGGCCTGCAAGACCCTTGAACTTACCGGAGACGATGTTGTCCTTGTAATCGCGAACCTTGCCCATTTCGATGGACTGCAGCACAGCGTTAACGCCAACCTTGGACGCCTCGCGTGCCTCTTCAGCCAGCTCAGCAGCGTGCAGGTACGCCTTGGTGGGGATACAGCCGGTGTGCAGGCAGGTGCCGCCGACCTTTTCCTTCTCGATCAGGCCGACGGTGAAGCCTAGCTGGCGTGCGCGAATAGCTGCAGAGTAGCCAGCGGAACCGCCGCCGAGGATGAGGATGTCGAATTCTTGAGCCACGATATTGCTCCCTTGCATAGTTGTTGGGGCTAAAGACCCCTGCAATGAGTTCTTTACCAATTTATTGGTAGGTTTCCCAGCATGCGCGAAAGGCCCGCGAGCTCGAAAAATCGCGCGCCCCTCCGCGTACGCAGAAAAACACTTAATACAACAATACCCCCGTTGACGGTCGTTTAAGTTCACTCAGGGCGGTTTTAGCCGATTAATCGCCCAAACACCGCAAATTTTTCACCACGCAAGAAAAGCGGCGCGTCATAGAACAGCCAGATAACAGCCCCCCAGCGGTCGCACAGAACCAGTCAAGAACAGAACCAGTCAAGAACAGAACCAGTCAAGAACAGATGCAGAGGAGGGCTCCCCGGTAGAAATACCGAAAAGCCCTCCTCTGATCAGCTCTATGCTGTGCGGCTCGCACCAGTTAGGATGCGCGCCCAGCGAAGCAGACTACTTAGCGTACGACTGGATGAAGTTCACCAGGGTAGCGGTACCGAAGCCGGTACCTTCCTTCGGAGTGAAGCCGTAGGGAGCCTCTTCGTTGAACGCGGGGCCCGCAATATCCAGGTGAGCCCAGGGGATGCCCTCGCCCACGAACTCCTTCAGGAACAGACCCGCAGTCAGCGCGCCACCGTAGCGGGAACCAATGTTCTTAATATCAGCAACGGGGGACTCCAGGCTCTTACGCAGGTAGGACTCCAGCGGCATCGGCCAGTAAGACTCACCCGCAGCAGCACCGGCAGCAATCACGCGGTCACGAATCTCCTCGTCACCGAGCAGAGCCGCAGTGCGCAGACCCAGAGCAGCCATAGCGGCACCGGTCAGGGTAGCGATATCCAAGATGACGTCCGGGTTCGACTCAGAAGCCAGAGCGATACCATCAGCCATGACCAGGCGGCCCTCAGCATCAGTGTTCAGCACCTCAACGGTACGGCCATCACGCATGGTGATGATGTCCTCCGGGCGCAGTGCGTGACCGCCGGGCATGTTCTCAGCCAGGCACAGGTAACCGGTCACAGCAACCGGAACGTCCAGCTCAGCGGAAGCAACCACAGCGTTCAGCACGGATGCGGCACCCGCCATATCGCACTTCATGGTCATCATCGAAGCGGCAGGCTTCAGCGAGTTACCACCGGTATCGAAGGTGATGCCCTTACCGACCAGAGCCACATGAGCCTTCGGGTTCTCCGGGGTGTACTTCACAACGGCAAGAACCGGCTTGCGGGGCGAACCCTGACCAACACCGGAAATGCCGCCGAAGCCCTCCTCAGCCAGGCGGTCGTGGTGGAACAGCTCAATCTCAATGTTTGCGTAATCCTCAGCGACCTCAGCAGCGAACTCAGCGAAAGTCTCCGGGTACAGGTGCGACGGAGGCAGGTTCACCAGGCGGCGAGCGTCCTTAGCGGTCTCACCCAGAACCAGGGCGTGAACCAGAGTCTCCTCAGCCTCTTCCTGGTCAATCGAGGAAACGATCAGGATCGAATCGATCTCTTCCTTGATCGAATCCTGAGTCTTGCCGCGCAGGCCCTCCTCAACGAAGTTACCCAGCACAGCGCCGTGAGCAATAGCCTCAATTTCCTCTACCGAAGAAACGCCGAAATCGAAAGCAATCTCCTCAGCAGAACCAACCAGCTGACGAGCCGCAGAACCAGCCGCGTAACGCAGAGCGTCCAGACGCTCCTGACCCTCAGCAGTATCAGAGCCCAGACCCGCCAGCGCCACAATGCCGGCACCGGTGTCCTCAAGGCCGGGCAGACGCAGCAGCTGATCGGGGGCACCCGAGGCGCCCAGCGCCTCCAGCAGCTCGTTAATACCCTCAACAGAGTCCTCAGACAGGGAGCTCGGTGCCAGGTACGCACCGTCCGAACCCTTCAAAACGCCCAGAACCAGAACGTCAGCTTCGAGCGCTTCAAGGTCGGTGCTGTGAATAGACAGAGACAGAGACATCGTTACTCCTTTGCGTATGTCTTCTCAAAATAGTCGGGGCACATCCTCGCGCCCGAAAAACTCAACTGTAGGCCCTCGAAGAGTGAGGATGAATACCGCCGCGCAAAGCCGCGCGGACTACTGCTTCTACTCTACACGGATATGTAAGAGGGCGTGAGGTTCAGCTCTCACCCCCAAACAGCTTGCGGGGCAGAAAAACACACAAGAAGCCGAGCCGCAGCGTCTTAAGAGCGTCGGCGAGAGATCAAACAAGTTCACCTACTGCGAGAAAAGCCCGCACGCTGTCGAGACAGGGCAGTAGTGGCATAAAATGAAAGACTACGGAAAGCGTCAGATAACAGAAGACGCCCCTTCGCCCCAACACCTCGGGTTCCGGCAGAAAACGCTAAGCCCACCCGAACGCGGCGCGAACCAGACAGAAGTGAGGAGGCGTAATGCTCAACCCCGAAGATCTCTACTTAGCCAACACCAAAATATTGGACGACCCCAGGATGCACGGGCTAACCCTCGTCATCGCCCTCTCCAGCCCGCAAGACGCAGGCTCCACCGCAGGGCAGCTCGGGCAGGTGCTGCTCAGCGAACTCAAAAATATTGAAATCGTCGAGTTCGACAGCGACCAGCTGCACGACTACCGCGCCCGCCGCCCCTACATCCGCTACGAAAAAGACCACTTCGAAAAGCCGCAGTACCCGCAGCTGAAGCTCTACGCCGTAGAAGACAGCCTCGACAAGCCGTTCCTGCTGCTCACCGGTGCCGAACCGGACCTGCAGTGGCAGCGCTTCGAAAAGGCGGTGCTGACCATCGCCCAGCGGGTCAAGCCCTCCCTGGTTGTGCTGGTCTCCGCATTCCCCATGCCGGTGCCGCACACCCGCCCCTTCCCGATTACCGCGCACGGCTCCCGCAAGGACCTGATTCGCGGTATCTCCCCGTGGAAGCCCAGCGCGGACGTGCACGCAACCGTCACCAACCTGCTGGAAGTGCTCTTCACCGAAAACGGAATCGACACCGTCGGCTTCGGCGTGAACATTCCCCAGTACATTTCGGAGGCGGACCTGCCGCAGGGCACCCTCACTGCCCTCGAACACGTGGGCATGGCCGCGCACCTCTCGCTACCCACCGAGAACCTGCGCGAAGCCGCACGCCACGTGCACAGCCAGATTAACGATCAGGTCAAGCAGAACCCCGAAATTGGTCGCATGATCACGACCATGGAAGAGAACTACGACGAGAACTTCCGCACCTCCGACATTGCGGTTCCCCTCTCGCGCCGCGACGCGCACAACGTGCCCAGCCGCGACGAGATTGGTGCGCTCTTCGAGCGGTTCCTCGACGAACAGTAAAGCGTGCGCAGTAGGGGATACCGCCCGTCAGAAATTGTGTGACAGGTATTGCGTGACAAATTATGACGCGGCACCCCGCACCGCTGTGGACAAACCCCGGTAAACAAACGAACAATACGAATAAATCTGTGGATACTTAGGATTCATGAACCGAAGTATCCACAGATTTATTTGTATAACCTGCGCACCCGCGCAACCCATGCCAACGTGAAGGCATGAACGCAAATAATATCCCCAATGGCAACATCTCCAACGGCAATATCCCCAACAGCGGCTACGACACGCCCCCGCCCATCCGCAACGAATACGACGTGCTCAGCTGCGCCCTCCACCAGCACGGCTACTGGCCCGACCATTCACTCATCATCCTCACCGCAACCGACGACACGCTCGGCCCCAGCCTGCGCGTCAACCTACCCGGCGAACCCTGCACCCTGCCCGAACGCGCCGACTTCCTCCACGAAACCTTCGCCAAACTCCCCACCTGCCACAACGGCGAGACCCTCACTCGCTTTTACGCCGTCATCGTCGACGGCGACAACACCGTACGCCAACGCCAACTGCACCCCAACACCGCACAGCTCGCCGCCATCGAAGAAATCCAACAGGACGTCGACACCCAAATCCCCATCAACGCATGGCTCCACCTGCTCCACGACCCGCGCATCGTCAGCGAACTACGCTGCGAAGACGTCATCTACGCAGGCGGCGCCAGCATCTGGGCGCTCAACCCCGAACAGCAGGCACTCACCCTCCTCGCACCCATCGAAGAAATCCGCCACAGCAGCTACTACACCTGGCTCACCCGCCACGGCGACACCATCGCCGACACCGCCCAACACAACTACGCCCACAGCCCCTGGGACACCGACCCCACAACCAACCCCGAAACCCGCCACGACTGGGAAAACGCCGTAGAACTCTGGGACAACACCCGCACCAACACCGTCCAGAACGACGAAGCCCGCCACACAGACATCCGCACCATCTACCGCCAAGCCCAAATCGACCTCTGCTACTGGGACGCCGCCATCAACGCCGCCGCGCACCTGCTCACCACCCACCCGGTCAATAACGCCGACACTGACCCTGACTGCCCCACCATCGGTGATGCACTCCGCGAACTCATCCCCGCCGAAGTCGCCGGGCACCTACGCGCCTCCACCGCACCGGTAACCCTCAACCCCATCACACCCGAAATGCTCACCTACCTCGCCGGATACGGGCTCAACCACGCCCAAAAAATGCTCGCCCACCTGCATTACTCCGCCCAATACACCTACCACGCCTTCGGTGGCGAATATCCCAGCACCAGCCCCAACTTCGTGCCGCTCGAACCACCCCACTACGGCACCCGCATCACCCGCAAAACCTACATACCCGCCAGCTTCACCCACGCACTCAGTGCCACAGCAGGCACCGAACAGGCACACGTACGCGCCGTGCCCGAAAAATGCGTGCAATGGCAAGACTGGATCCGCCGCACCCACCGCAGCATCCAACAAGCCAACCCCAACCACTGGGCGCTCCAAGAACTCAGCCCCGCCGACCACGCCAGTGCAGCCGAACTCAACACCATCAGCCGCGACCTGCTCCCACGCCTCGACGAACACCCCAACGACCACAACGCCCAAAACAAACTCGAAAACCTCAAACAACGAATCGACGAAAGCTGCACCACCAGCGAATACATCACCAAACACCACGCCGTCTACACCCACTACCTCAACGCCCTCAAAGGAAAACTAGACAGCCCCCACTGGGCACGCCTCAACGCACTCGAACTACTCACCAGCCTGCTCACACCCCACAGCACCGACGGAGAATACGCCGCACTACGCAACACCCAAGCCTGGACCAACTGGTACAAGGGCTACAGCACCTACGCCCGCCTACTCCGCCAAGAAGCCCACCGCCACACATCCGGAAAGGACCTCAACATCCTCGACGTACACCTCAACGCGGGCAACCTACCCGCCTGGATCAAACACACCATCTGCGGCGAACCCGGAACACACCGCGAACCCATCAGCACCCTCAAACCCCGAAAACCCTAAAACCGGCCCCTAAAAGCGGTGCCTAAAGCGAAGTACAAATAGGGGAGGGGCGCGCCACCAGGCAGGCCCCTCCCACCGACTCCTCCCATCCACAACCGCACCCAGCCGCGCCCAGCCAAAACCAGGCCCACAAGCCCCCAAACAGCGCGTCAAATTGAAAACAACCAAAAATCTGCAATACTTATATATTGACCCCGTATAGTCAATGCGCTACAACGCGCCCTCAAACAGCTCAACACAACGAGCAACGGAACCTTGTAAACGACCAACGCACGCGGAATAAAACCCGCCCCCACAGCGTTAAACACGTCAAAAGCAGCAAACACCCCGACCGAGGACGCCAGCACAGACTTGACAGGGTCTTAGGTGTTTTGCAAACAAAACACCCCACCACAAGCCAGAAAGGGTTCTAGTGGCACCTGCAACCAGCAAGAAGACCGTGACCGGCGACGCAACCGAAGAAACCGTCGCAAAAACCACCACCAAGACCACCCGCACCAAGAAGGCAACCACCAAAGCCGCAGCAGCAACCGAAGACACCACCGGCGCAACCGCCGAAACCGGTGCCGAAACTACTGCCGAAACCGAGGCAGACAAGCCCAAGCGCACTCGTAAAACCACCACCAAAACCGCAACCAAGCGCAAGACCGGCGGCCGCCGCAAAAAGAACGACGACGACGAATTCGACCTCGGACTCGACGAAGAACTCGAAACCACCGACGCCGAAGACGAAACCGACGAAGAAGACGAAGAAACCGTAGCCAAAAAAGAAGAAAAGAAGGCCGCGGAAGAAGTAGCAGCCAAGGGTTCCGGCTTCGTCCTCACCGCAAACGACGACGACGACGCACCCGCACAGCGCGTCGTCACCCCCGGCGCAACCGCCGACCCCGTCAAGGACTACCTCAAGCAGATTGGCAAAGTCTCCCTGCTCAACGCACAGCAGGAAGTCGACCTCGCCATGCGCATCGAAGCAGGCCTCTACGCCGAACACAAGCTCGCCGAAAACCCCGACATGGACAAAGAACTCAAAAAGGCCATGCGCTGGGTCGTCCACGACGGCAAGCGAGCCAAGAACCACCTGCTCGAAGCCAACCTGCGACTCGTCGTCTCCCTCGCCAAGCGCTACACCGGCCGCGGCATGCTCTTCCTCGACCTCATCCAGGAAGGCAACCTCGGCCTCATCCGCGCCGTCGAAAAGTTCGACTACTCAAAGGGCTTCAAGTTCTCCACCTACGCAACCTGGTGGATCCGCCAGGCCATCACCCGCGCAATGGCAGACCAGGCCCGCACCATCCGCATCCCCGTGCACATGGTAGAAGTCATCAACAAGCTCGCCCGTGTGCAGCGCCAGATGCTCCAGGACCTTGGCCGCGAACCCACCCCCGAAGAACTCGGCAAGGAACTCGACATGACCCCCGAAAAGGTCATCGAAGTCCAGAAGTACGGCCGCGAACCCATCTCCCTGCACACCCCCCTAGGTGAAGACGGCGACTCCGAATTCGGTGACCTCATCGAGGACTCCGAGGCAGTCGTCCCCGCAGACGCAGTGTCCTTCACCCTTCTGCAGGAACAGCTCCACTCCGTGCTCGACACCCTCTCCGAGCGTGAAGCCGGCGTGGTCGCAATGCGCTTCGGCATGACCGACGGCCAGCCCAAGACCCTCGACGAAATCGGTAAGGTCTACGGCGTGACGCGTGAGCGTATCCGCCAGATCGAGTCCAAGACCATGTCTAAGCTCCGTCACCCGTCGCGTTCGCAGGTACTGCGCGATTACCTGGACTAAAAGTTCATAGCTAGCGGTTCTAACGTGCTGGCGGATGCTCGTGCAGCTGGTCTGCTGTCCGGCACGCGGACAATGCTCGCGGGGGAGTGCGGGGCCGGACTCCGTGCGCTTGTCCTTACAGACGGCGCACCGGTTCCCGCTCGCGGGGGAGTGCCCCCTCTTCAGCGCCTGGGGGCGCTTCGAGGACGGAGCCCCCGCTCCGCGTGACCGGCTACGCCGTAAGATTTAGTTGCACATACAGAAAAGGCTCTCCGAGATACCGGAGAGCCTTTTCTGCGTATATAAACAGTTTGTATATGCGGCACGCGGGGGATACTCATGACACAGTTTCGTATGACCGGCACACGGACAATGCTCGCGGGGGAGTGCCCCCTCATCGGTGCCTGAGGCACCTCGAGGACGGAGCCCCCGCTACGCATGTCCGCTATGCCGTCAACGTTCAGTTCCACAGAGGCTGAGTATGTCAGGTTGGCTCTGCGGACGGAGTGCCCCCGCTTCGCATCGCCGCTACGCCGCCAGCTATACCGTGCCGCTACAGTCCCAGCTGGTGCAGATAGCGGTCCGCCACCGCCTCCACCTGATCCAAACCGCGCACACGACCCAGCGCCTGCGACCACGCATCAGCCTCACCGCCAGACACCGGCAAACCAGCCGCCGCCCACAACGCCGCCGTCATCGCACCCACCGAATCCGAATCCGAATCCACCGACACCGCACGGCACAACTCCTCAAACAGAGCACCACGCACCGTCGCCTCATCGGCATCAGCAGACAGGCCCTTCATGGCATCCGCCGCGCACCAGAACGCCACACCCAACAGCTCCGGCGCCGTCCAGCCCGTACCAAAATGCTCCGCCACAGCCTGCGGCACCGGCACCACGCCGCGCTCCAGCAGCTCAAGGGCACGGCTCAGCGCCGCAGCCGTACGCGCAGCATCACCCGGAATCGAATCATCCGCCGCTACCGTGCCGCACCAGTCAAGCACACGGCGGGCAGAATCCAACAACGCATCAAACGAGCCAGCCGGGGACGCCAACAGGTCACGAACCAGCAACGCATACGCCGCCGCCGAAGCCAACGCCTCCGGATGCCCATGCGTCAATGCCGCCGCACGCACCGCCAACAAAACTACCGTACGCTCCTGCGCCACCGGCAAAACACCCAACGCCGCCGAACGCACCAACGCGCCACTACCCAAAGCATCAGGATTCAACGACTTCGACACCAACTGCATCTCACCCGAACCCAACGCCCGCAACGTCGCCGCACCCGGACCACGACGAGCCGTCAACTCTGCCGACCCATCAATCTCACGATCCAACGAAAACGGCGCAGACTCCGGCAGAACCTCACCAATACCGCGGAACCACCGCAAATACGCCAACCACAAACACGCCAACTCATCCGCCGCCGCGCCCTCATTGTTCCACTCCAAAACCTCCGTCAGGCCATCCAGAGTGAAGCAGGTCAGCTGCGTATCATCACTGATTAGCAGCTCACCAAACGCCGAATCCCACGGCTTCGGGTCGCACGCCGCAATCTGATCCGCCGGCAGTAGCTCAAGAGGATAGCCCAGCGCATCACCCAACGCAGACGCACACAACAAGCCGCGCACCCTGTCCGCAAACTCAGCCGAAACCTCAGGTGCACGTGTGAACTCAACAGAAGAAAAACTCATAGGGCGATTATCCCACGGGTGGTTAGGATGCGCGGGGGATGTGCCAGGCGGCTTCGTGCTCACGCTCGCGGGGTGGGGGTGTACCAGGCGGCTTTGTGCTCACGCTTGCGGGAGGAGGATGTACCGGGCGGCTTCGTACTCATGCTCGCGGGGGAGTGCCCCCTCTGCGGCGCCGGGGCGCCTTGAGGACGGAGCCCCCGCTCCGCATGAGCACCTGCGCCGCGGTGGGGTGCCTGCTCCGCGGATGGGGAGATACCTGGGACGGAGCCCCCGCTCCGCGCGAGTGCCTGCGCCGTGGAGGGGTTCACCGGCGAATGACGAACTGCGAGGCGCAAAACAAGACGCAATGCCATACTGAAACCATGAAGATCCTGCACACCTCCGACTGGCACCTCGGCCGTACCTTCCACCGCAGCCCCCTCACCCGCGAACACCAGCAGTTCATCGACGAACTGCTCAACTACGTGCACGCCGAAGGCATCAACACCCTCCTCATCAGCGGCGACGTCTACGACAGCACCATCCCCACCGCCGAAAGCACCACCCTGCTCGACCAGGCACTCACCCGCCTCATGCGCGCTGGCGTGCAAGTCATCCTCAGCTCCGGCAACCACGACTCCTTCCGCCGCCTCAGCTACGGCGCCGCCTTCTTCGAAGCCTCCGGCGTGCACCTACGCACCACCATCGAAGACGCCACCCGCCCCGTCGAACTCACCGACGGCACCTTGCGCGTACACGTCTACGCCATCCCCTACCTCGCCCCGCGCCTCCACGCCACTGCCCTCGGCGTAGAACCCACCCACCAGGCGGTCCTCGGCGCCGTCACCGACGCCATCCGCGCTGACGCCGCCGAACGTCACGCCCGCGGCGAAGGCGCCGACCGCATCATCGTCATGAGCCACGCAACCGTCAGCGACACCACCGGCAGTGACATTGCTGGCAACGTAGACACCACACCCCGCAGCGACTCCGAACGCGACATCAGCGTCGGCGGCATCGACTGGGTACCCGCCTCCCTCTTCGAAGGCTTCGACTATGTAGCCCTCGGCCACATCCACAAGCGCTACCCCGTCACCCCCACCATCCGGTACAGCGGCTCGCCCCTCGGCTTCTCATTCAGCGAAGAACACAACCGCAACGGCGCCTACCTCATCGAACTCACCCCCGGCGAAGAACCCGCCATCAGCGGCCACGAATGGGCAACCCGCGTGCACATGAAAACCCTGCGTGGCACCATGGAGCAGCTGCTCAACGACCCAGAAAACAGCCCCTACGAGCAGGGCTACTACTGCCGCATCGAACTCACCGACGAAACCCTACCCGTCGGCGCCGTCGACCGCCTGCGCAGCCGCTACGAAACCATCTCCCACTTCAGCTACCGCAGCACCCAACCCGCCACTGACACACCCGCCGCCGCACCCCTCACCCGCGACGCCGACCCCGTCGAAACCTTCGACCAATTCCACCAATACGTACGCAACCGCCCCCTCACCAGCGAAGAACGCGACGTCATCACCACCCTCAGCGACCACATCAAAAGCCACAAGGACAACGCATGATCCTGCACAACCTCGAATTCGAAGCCTTCATGGCATACCCCAAACGCCAAGAAATCAACTTCGACACCCTCAACAACGCCGGCGTATTCCTGCTCAACGGCCCCACCGGCGCCGGTAAAACCACCATCCTCGACGCCATCTGCTACGCCCTCTACGGCGAAACCAGCAGCGACCGCGAATCCGCCAAACTGCACTCCACCTACGCGGCACACAGCGGCACCAAACCGCGCGTGCTACTCGACGTCACCCTCCACGGCAAGCGCCTGCGCATCGACCGCACCCCCGCCTACAACAAACCCATCACCCGCGGCGCCCGCAAAGGCCAGATGCGCGAAGAAAGCGCCAAAGCAACCCTCGCCGAACTCGCACCCGGCGCTGACCCCGCCGACGAAAAAGCTTGGACCCCCATCTCCAGCAGCGTCGCCGAAGTCAACCGCGCCATCGCCGAATGCACCCACCTGACCAAAGAACAATTCCTCAAGGTCGTACTGTTGCCGCAGGGTCAGTTCGCGCAATTCCTCAAGTCCAAGCCCAAAGAACGCAAAGAACTGCTCAAGAAAATGTTCCCCGTCGAACACTACGAGCAGCTCTTCGACGCGCTCCTTGAAGAATCGAAAAAGGCTCAGCAGGACGTCGCCCAGGACGAAAACACCCAGCGCGGCTACCTTGAACGTGCCCGCGTAGAAATGCTCGCCCTGCAGGCGCTCCTGGATGCTGTAGATACGGATGCTGAGGGCACCGATACCGAGGACTCTGCTGTCGAAGGGTCTGTGGAGGCGGGGGAGGAACCGGAAAACCTCACCACCGAGAATGTCACCGCCGAAACCCTCGACGCATGGATCGCCGGCGGGGTAGAACGCGCCCGCGAAACCTCCACGCGCGAAAAGCAGGAACAGCAGCGCCTCACCGATGAAGCCGACCGGAACACCCGCCTACTCGCCGAACGCGCCCAGCTGCAGGCCGACTGGCGCGAATACGAGCAGCTCTGCGAGCGCCGCACCCGCCTGACCGAACGCGCCAACGAGCACAAGGCGCAGCGTGAAGAGCTGGCGCAGGCGCGTGCCGCCGCACCCCTGCACGCACAGTACACGCAGGTCCACACCGAATCGCAGGCGCTCGCCGCCCGCCAACAGGACCAGGCGGCGTGCGCATCCGCGCTGGAAGAGAACGGGCGCGCCCTGCTTGCGGCACTCCGCGATGAGGAAACCTCGGCAGACGTCACCTTCCCCGAAGAGACAACCTTTGCCGCACTCCCGGAGCTCGAGCCCGCTGAACAGGAAACCCAGCTCGAGGTGCTCCTCGACGCTCTGCGCGCCCTGCAGAAGAAGGACGCGCAGCTGACCGACGAGGAAGCCGCCGCAGCCACCCTGCTGAAGCAGGCAAACGCCCTCGAACAGGACAAGTCGCGTGCCGAAAAGACGCTGAGCGACCTCACCACCCAGGCCGGGCAGCTCGCTGAAGAACTCGCCGGCTACAGCACCGCCGACGAGGAACGCACCCTCGCCGCGCACCTGGTCACTGAGGCGCAGCAGAAGCACGACGCCGCTCAGCAGATGCAGCAGAAGCTGGACGCCGCCTCCGCCGCGGTCGCCGCTGCCCAGAAGCAGAGCAAACGCACCGCCACCGCCGAGCAGAAGGCACAGGAAAAGTGGCAGGCTTCGGCTCAGCAGGCGCTCGCCGCGACGGAGGAGTTCAAAAACCTGCAGGTGCTGCGCCTCGCCCAGGCGTCCTCCCTGCTGGCGCGTGAGCTCAAGGACGGCGAACCCTGCGCGGTCTGCGGCTCGGTCGAGCACCCCGCCCCCGCGCAGATTGCCGAGGGCGAGCAGTTGGTTGAGCGCGCCGACCTGGACGCCGCCAAGGAGCGTGAAGACAAGGCGCACAAGCAGGCGCGCACCCACGAACTGGCTAAGGACCGGGCGACCAAGGCGCACCAGGAAGCCTCCGAGGCGCTTGCCGCCGCCCGCACCCAGTACGAGACTCTGGCTGCCCAGGGCGAGTGCGATGTTGAGCAGACTGCCGCGCAGCTGCAGCAGGCGCAGACCCGCCTCGCGCAGGCTCAGTCGCGCGTGACGGCGCGTGACGGCGTGCTGGCGAAGGTTGAGCGGGTGCGGGTTGAGCTGCAGAAGGCTCAGGAGGCGCTACGCACCATCGAGGGCGCGGCGGTGGAAGCTCAGACGCGTCACCGTGACGCTACGACGCGCTGTGAGGCTACCGCGGCTGATTTGGCGCCTGCTCGTGCGGCGGTGGGTTTTGCGCAGCGTGTTGAGGCTGTGGAGGGCTACCGTGCGGCGCATCAGCGTCTTGCTCGTGCGGTGTTGCTGTTGGGGCAGGCGCGTGAGCGTCATGCTCTGGCGGCGGCGCAGGCGCAGCGCCTGTTGGGCGAGTCTGCGTTTGAGAGTGCTGAGCTGGTGCAGGCGGCGGTCCGCACCCCTGAGCGCGTCGACGCCCTGGAACAGGCTGTTGCCGCGTACGAGCTGGAGCATGCCCGCCTCCTTGAGGGCTTTGGCCGTGAGGCAATTGTTGCGGTGGCGGCCCGTGTTGCCGCTGGTGAGCAGGCACCGGATGACCTGCAGGGCGTGCGTGAGCAGGGTGAGCAGTTGCGCGCGGCGGTTCACCGTTTGACTCTTCGTGAGGGTGAGCGGGAGAGCCTGCTGCGTTCCCTGCAGGCACTGCGTGGCGAGTATGCGGCGTTCCGTGCGCAGACGGCGCAGCGTTATGACCGTGCGCAGATGCTGGCGAACCTGGCGGCGGCTGCCCGCGGTGACACCCTGGGCGGTTATGAGCATCAGGTTGACCTGGTCAGCTATGTGCTGGGTGCCGAGTTCGAGCGGATTCTGCACTCGGCGTCACTGCACCTGGACCGTATGAGTGAGGGTCGCTACGGCATGGTGTTCAGCGATCACCGTGCGAAGGGTAGCCGTTCCGGCGGTGGCCTGAACCTGGAGATTACTGACACCTGGACGGGCGAGCCACGTGAGGCGTCGTCGCTGTCCGGCGGCGAGTCGTTCTTGGCGTCGCTGTCGTTGGCGTTAGGTCTGGCGGAGGTCGTACAGGCGAATAACGGCGGCATCGAGCTGGACACCCTGTTCATTGATGAGGGCTTCGGCACGTTGGACGCTGAAACTCTGGACATGGTGATGGGTACGATTGAATCTCTGCGTGATAGCGGCCGCACTATTGGCCTGATTTCGCATGTGGAGGAGATGAAGAACCGTATTCCAGCGCAGATTGTGGTGGAAAAGGGTCAGAACGGCTCGTCGGTGAGGGTAAACTCCTAGTAGGCATAAATTCGCTTCCGGGTTGCTGTTATGGCATGTCCGGCGGCTTATTCGTGAAAGAGATGATGACCTCGACACCTCAGGACAGGGCACCGAATTCAACGTATCGTGTGGAACCTTCGGCTGATGCGCGTACTGGCGCATCCGCGCCGGAGGTTCCTCCGCGCACCATGAAGGTGGCACCCGCCTCCGATGCGCTGAATAAAATGCGTGCTTCGGGCACGGGCATTCCGACGGTTCCGGGCACCTCCCTGACGGATGTGGTGCGCAACAACGAGCACGTGTTGCAGGAGTTGCCGCCTCGCCCGATTCCGGCTGCGGATGAGATTAATACGAACGCGTCGGTGCCGGACATTTTGCGTCAGCATTGGGCGTTGTTCCTGCGCAACGGTAAGGAGCAGCGTCGTCACCTGTATGCGGTGCTTCGTGCTGAGGGTTTTGCCCGTAATGTGTTGACGATTCTGTTCCACATTCCGGCGGCTTCTTCGGCGTTTGCGCTGTATATTCTGTTGGCGAGCCACCTGGGTAGTGTGCATGATGGCGGCTACGCGGTGGCGGCGTTTACTGGCGCGTATTCGGTGCAGATTATGCTCGGCCCGATGCTGGTGCGTGCTCTGGGTTTGCGGTCGTTGCTGGCGATTACGTCGATTCTGAATATCGCTGCGGTGCTGAACATGCTGGTAATTGGTTGGCGTCTAACGGTTGACCCGAATAATGTGAGTACGACCTACCATGCGCTCTCGTGTGTGGCGATGGGTTTCACGACTCCGCCGTGGACTCCGTTCGCTCTTGAGTCGCTGTATCGCCGTAACTATCAGTACAGTGATGTTCGCTTGTCGACTGCGGTGTCGTGGGGTACCACGGCGAACATGTCGATGCATCCGCTGGCTGCTCTGCTGGTGTGGCTGGGCGATGCGTACATCACCCCGAATAATGAGTACGCGGGCTTCTGGATCACGATTATTCTGGATGCGCTACTGTTCGTCGTGGTGCTGGCGGCGCCGAGGTGGCTACCGGATATTTCGCGTATTCGCATGGCTCCGCCGCAGAATCTGGTGCGTCCGAGCCGTCAGACGGTGGTGCTGATTCTTGGTCTGGTGCTGCTGGGTGCGTGCATGGGTTCGGTTGGTTCTGGTCTGCTGGGCTTTTCGCTGATTCACGGTTCGATGAACCTGTTCATGGCTATGGTTGCGACCGGTACCGGCGCGCTCGTGGTGGTGGCTTTCCCCGTGGTTTTGGGTGGCCGTTCGGTGAACCCGTGGCATGGCTGGCTGGTGAGCGGCGTTCTGCTGATTATGGCGGCGCTGTACTTGCCGGCGAGCGATGATACGTCCACGATTTTCTATGCGTTGGCGCTGTGCGGCGCGGTGTTGGGCGTGGCGTTTGGTGGCCATGAGCTGTGGCTGAACCGTTCGCTCAAGCATATTCCTGATGCGCAGGCGAGCTTCTTTACCCGCTCGATGCTGGGTATTGGTCTAGCGCTGGGTAGTATGTGGGGCGGCTATATGGGGGATGCCCCGTATTACCGTAATGCGTTTATGGTTCCGGTGATTATTGCGACTCTGTATTTTGCGTTGGGTCATTTGTACGGCTACCTGTGGCGTGAGGATCATGAGGAGCAGCTGACTCCTTGGGATCAGTTGGAACGTCGTTAGCGCATGTTTAAAGGCGGATGCCCCGCCACCTTCTGCAGGTGGTGGGGCATCCGCCTTTTGTGTACCGTGCTCGGTTTGTGGTGAGCCTCAGCTTGAGAACCTCAGCGTGAGAGCCTCAGCGTGAGGCTACCGGTTTAGTGACCGCGCTTGATCCATGCCGGAAGTTCGGGTGCTTCCAGGCCGATGCCGGTGCTGTCGCCGTGGCCGGTGAGGACCGCGGTGGACTCGGGCAGGGTCAGCAGGCGGGTCGAGATCGACTCGATGATGGTGTCGAAGTCGCTGTAGGAGCGTCCGGTTGCGCCGGGGCCGCCGTTGAAGAGGGTGTCGCCGGAGAAGACGACGCCTTCGCTGTTCTCCCAGCTGAGGGTGGGTGCGTAGAAGCACACGGAGCCGGGGGAGTGGCCGGGGGTCGCGAGGACCTTCAGTTCGGTGTCGCCGATGCGCAGTACGTCGCCGTCAGCGAGTTCGTAATCGAAGTCCCAGGAGGGGTACACCATTTCCCAGAGCACACGGTCCGCGGGGTTCAGGTAGACGGGTGCGCCGAAGCGTTCTGCCGCCTCCTTGGCGCTGCGGATGTGGTCGTCGTGGGCGTGGGTCAGCAGAATCTTCTCCACGGTGCGGCCTGCGACGGTGCGGGAAATCTTGTCGACGTCGTGGGCGGGGTCAATGATGATCACGGAGGAGTCATTGCCGATGATCCAGACGTTGTTGTCGACGTCCCAGCAGCCGCCGTCCAGCGAGAAGGTGCCGGAGGTGACGACTCGTTCAATACGTTCGCTCACGCTACGCTCCTAGAGTTCCACGACCGAGCGCAGCACGCGGCCGGTCTTCATGGTTTCGAATGCTTCGTTGACGTCTTCGAGGCGGATGCGCTCGGAGACGAAGCCGTCCAGATCGAGGCGGCCGAGCAGGTACTGGTCCACGAATTCGGGGAAGTCGCGGGAGGGCAGGGTGTCGCCGTACCATGCGCTCTTGATAGAGCCGCCGCGGCCGAACACCTCATCCAGCGGGATGTCCCAGGTGGTGCCGGGTGCGGGCACGCCGACGAGGACGACGCGGCCTGCCAGGTCGCGTGCTTCGAATGCCTGCTTGAAGGTGGGGGCGATGCCGACAGCGTCGATGACGAGGTCTGCACCGAAGCCGCCGGTGAGTTCCTTGACGGCCTCGACGGGGTCGACCTTGGAGGAGTTCACGGTGTGGGTTGCGCCGTGCTCGCGTGCGCGTGCCAGCTTCTCTTCGTCGATGTCGACGGCGATGATGGTGGTTGCGCCACCGAGCTGTGCGCCTGCGATTGCTGCGGTTCCGACGCCGCCGCAGCCGATGACTGCGACGGACTCGCCGCGCTTGAGCTCACCGGTGTTCAGAACAGCGCCCAGACCTGCGGTGACGCCGCAGCCGAGCAGACCGATTGCTGCGTACTGTTCGGGGCTGATGTCAGCGGTGATCTTGGTGCACTGACCTGCTGCGACGAGGGTCTTCTCCGCGAAGGAGCCGATACCCAGCGCGGGGGTGAGCTCGGTGCCGTCCTCGAGGGTCATCTTCTGGGTTGCGTTGTGGGTTGCGAAGCAGTACTGCGGCTGGCCCTTGCGGCATGCGCGGCATTCGCCGCAGACTGCACGCCAGTTGAGGATGACCAGGTCGCCGGGGGCGATGTCGGTGACGTCATCGCCGACAGCCTCGACGATACCTGCGGACTCGTGGCCGAGCAGGTAGGGGAAGTCCTGGCCGACGCCGCCGGTGACGTAGTGGTGATCGGTCTGGCAGACACCGCAGGTGAGGACCTTGACGAGTGCTTCGCCCTTGCCGGGGTCGGGTACGTTGATGGTGGTGACGGTGACGGGTGCGTCCTGGGAGAGGGCTACGACAGCCTTAACCTTGTGCATGGTGCTCCTTTGTTGAGGTGCGGCTGAGGCTCAACCGCAGATAAAGGTTTTTTGATACGTTCCCATTCTAAGAGCTAAGGCATACCTGATGCACCCCGGGGCTGAGCGTGAAGCCCCCAGGTGAATGTGACGTTTTATGACGTCGCCGCTTATTCCGCCCAGAACCCGCCAAGAACCCGCGTAGCCTGCGGCTACTTACTCTGCCGCCTCCACCTCAGCGGCGAAGGCGAGCGCGCCGCGTCGGAACGCGCCCGAGGTCAGTGCGTTCACGTGGTCGCGGCCGGGCAGGGAGATGAAACGGTTGAGCGGGTTGTTGTCGCGCACCATATCGTAGAGTTCCGCACCGTCGGCGGCGATGGTGTCCGCGTCACCGAGTACCACCGCAACGGGTACGCGCGGATGCGCGCCCGGGTGGCCCGCCGGCAAATCCGGGGATCCGGCGCGCAGGGCGGGCACGTCGAAGAACGGGCCGAAGGGAATCCGCACGAACTTCAGCAGCGCATCGGGCTGAATCGGGGAGTTGTCAATAATCGAGGTGAAGGAGGCAATCGCCTCGTCGGTGGAGTCCGCCGCCGGGGTTTCACTATCCGCCGTGACGCTGGTTCCTTCGTGTGCTTCGAGCATGGCGCGCAGGGTGATGAGGTGGTCGTGCAGGGGCAGGCCGCCCAGGGTGAGGGATGCGACCGCCTCCGGGTGGGTGAGGGCGAGTTCCCAGCCGACGCGCGCGCCGAAGGAGAAGCCGATAACGTGCGCGCGGGGCTCCAGCTCAACGCCGAGGTCGTTCTCGATGGCGACGGTGCGCAGCAGTTGGGCGAGCAGATTGGTGAACAGGTGCATGGGGGTCAGAGGCTGACCTGCCGCATCGACAGGGGGCACCGAATCGAACGGGATTGTGCGGCTGCGCACGCCCGTATGGTCGGGGAGCTTGCAGTCGATGGCGCGCATGGATTCGGGGTCTTTGAGGTATTCGTCTGAGTGGTAGGGCAGGGTAACGATCAGCACGGGGTATCCGGCTCGCAGGTATTGGCGGATCCAGCTGGTGCCGCCGTAGAGCTGCTCGCCGCGGGTGGCGAAGCCGTGAATCATGAGGGCGGGGACGCGGCTTTTGAGTTGCTGCGGCTGGTAGAGGGTGTACTCGAGGTCGGGCATGGTAGTGCCGGGTACAACAGCATTTGGTACGGCAAAGGGCGCGGGAGAGAATTCTGCACTGGTCATAGTTCTATCTTAGTGACCAGCGCAGGGTTTCTGTCCCGCGCCCTTGATACTTTGAGGCGGTACGCGCTCAGCTGAGCTGCCGCTTAGTTCTTCTTTGCTGCGCCGTTCGGATTGTCGGCACTCGGGTCAAAGAGCGCCTCCTGCTGAGGTTCAGCCTTTGCGCTCGCTTCTGCCTTCGCCGCGGTTGCCTCAGAAGCCTGAGTTTCGGCGGCATCGGCCTTAGCCTGCTCCTGCTGCAGCTGTTCCTTACCGTTTTCGATGCGTTCCTTACCGTCGGCAATGAACGTGCGAATCATGGTGGTGTTGGTGTCCACCGCCTTCTGCACGCGAGCGGCAATGGAGGGGCCCTTCGGCTTGGGGAGCATGTCCTGGCCTGCCGCCTGCTGCTGTAGTTCGCGTCCGGCGGACATGAGGCGTTCGCTCTGTTCTTTCATCGCACGGGATGCGGTGGTGCTGCGCGGCTGAACCTTCAGGTGTCCGTGGTCGTCTTCGCCGGCGAGTACCTGGCGCATGAGCATGATTTCTGCGTCCAGGTGCGCGCCGAAGAGGAGCATATTGTTCATGATCCAGATGAACAGCAGCATCACAATCACACCACCAATGAGGCCGTAGGTGGCGTTGTACTTGCTGAAGTTGTTGGCGTAGAGGGTGAAGCCGAAACCGCCCAGGCCCATGCCGAAGAGTGCCAGCGCCGCACCGGGGGAGAGCTTCCACTGTTTGAAGCGGCGCACGTTCGGGGTTGCGGCGTACAGCAGGGTGATGAGCCCGATTGCCATGAACAGGATGAGGACCCAGCGGCCGTTCAGCCAGATGAGCTTGATGAGCTCCATATCGACGGTTTCGGGTACATACTGACCGACCATGTCCAGGACGGTTACGCCCAGCAGCATCATGAGCATCATGAGTACCACGAGGATGATGAGCACGGTGGTGACGAAGACGTTCAGCGGCTTGAGGATCCAGCCGGGGCGGCCTTCACGCACGTTGTAGACCGTGTTGAGAGCTCGACCGAAGGATCCGGTGTACCCGGAGGCGGACCAGATCGCACTGAGGATACCGGTCAACAGCACCAGTCCTGCGCCATGGTCGCCGGTAATCTGCTTGATGGGGTCTTCCATAATGGCGTACATCTGGGCGGGCGCGTTGTCCTTGAGGAAGGCGAGGATGACGGCGGCGCTTTCCTCACCGTGACCGAATACGCCCAGTAGGGAGACGATCGCCAGCAGGGCGGGGAAGATGGACAGCACGGTGAAGTAGGTGAGTGCTGCCGCCATATCGGTGCCGCCGTTTGCGCCGAATTTGTAGATGGCACGGCGCAGAATGTAGAGGATGCTGCCCTTGGGGAAGTCGCGCAGTTTCACGCTTGCGTACTTGGGGGCTGCGGGCTTCTTCTTACGGGAGAAGAGTCCGCGTCGAGCTCCGGCGGGTACCTGGGTTGAGGAGGTGTCCGTGGAAGAGCCGGTGTGTGCAGCCAATGGGGCTCCTTGAATGAGTGGGGTGTACACAGTGGTGCGCCTATGAGCTTCAGCGTGTGGGCGCACAGAAGGGGCGAGGAGAACAATGAGCTGTCCTTCCCGCCCCTGCGGTGACATTATAGGGTCTTCTAACCCTCCCGCATTTTTCTGCGAGTGCAGATAGCTGACCTATCGGTCAGTTAGAGAGGGTAACCGCCCCGAAAAGCCTCAAAAAAGGCTTGTCAGCTAGGGTATAAAGCTACCTGCTGAGCCTAACTGAAAACTAGTTGTGAATACCCAGAACCTTAGCGGTGTGAGCCATCAGCTCATCAGCCAGATCCGGGTTGTCGTTGAGCTTCACACCGTAACCGGGGATAAGCTCCTTCAAACGGGGCTCCCAACCGGCAATCTTGGAGGGGAAGCACTTAGCCAGCAGGTTCAGCATAATCGGAGCCGCGGTGGAAGCACCGGGGGATGCACCCAGCAAAGCCGCGATGGAGCCGTCCGCTGCGGAGACAACCTCGGTACCGAACTGCAGGATGCCGCCCTTCTTTGCGTCCTTCTTCATGATCTGAACGCGCTGACCAGCTTCGATGAGCTCCCACTCGCCGCCGTCAGCCTCGGGGTAGTACTGGTGCAGGGTCTCCAGGCGAGCGTTCTTGTCCTTGACCAGCTCGGAGAGCAGGTACTTGACCAGGGAGAAGTTATCCAGACCTGCACGGGTCATGGGGTATAGGTTGTGCAGGCGCAGGGACTTCGGCAAATCCAGTACGGAACCCTGCTTCAAGAAGTTTGTCTTGAAACCGGCGTAGGGTCCGAAGAGCAGAGCACGCTTGCCGTCCACGTAGCGGGTGTCCAGGTGGGGAACAGACATGGGAGGTGCACCCACCGAAGCCTGACCGTACACCTTAGCGTTGTGCTGGTTTGCGGTTGCCTCGTGGGTGTTGCGCAGGAACAGACCGGAGACGGGGAAGCCGCCGTAGCCCTTACCCTCTTCAATGCCGGACTTCTGTAGCAGATGCAGGGCGCCACCGCCGGCGCCGAGGAACACGAACTTCGCGTTGATGCTCAGAGGCTCATCCTTGTTGATGCGGTTAATCGCCTCAACCTGCCAGGAACCGTTCGATTCGCGGTTCAGGTTGGTGACCTGGTAGCCGTAGCGAACCTCAACACCCTTGGTCTGCAGGTAATCGACCAGCTGCTCGGTGAGGGAGCCGAAGTTCACATCGGTACCTTCGGGGGACCAGGTTGCAGCCATCGGCTCGTTACCCTTGCGGCCCTTGACGGTCAGCGGTGCCCATTCGCCAATCTTCTCGCGGTCATTGGAGAACTGCATACGCTCGAAGAGCTTCTCCTTGCGGAAAGAATCGTAGCGCGCAGCCAGGTACTTGGAGTGGTCTTCGCCGAAGACCAGGGACATGTGGGGGACCGGGTTGATGAAGCTGGTGTCAGTCAGAATATTCTTCTCAGTCAGGGAAGCCCAGAATTGGCGGGAAACCTGGAACTGCTCGTTAATGTTCAGCGCCTTAGCTGCCGAGACGGTGCCGTCGGGGCCAGCGGGTGCGTAGTTGAGTTCGCATAGCGCCGAGTGGCCGGTACCTGCGTTATTCCAGGGGTTGGAGGATTCCTGAGCAACCTTGTCGAGGCGTTCGAGCAGGATAATATTCCAGGTCGGTTCGAGCTCCTTGAGGAACACGCCGAGGGTGGCGCTCATGATGCCGCCGCCGACCAGGACGACGTCGGTTCGTTCAGTACGTGCTACCACTGAATTCTCCCTTAGGGGTGCGGGTGCCCGGCCTGGGCACAATGACTGTGGGGTACATCATCTAGCCTACTCCTTTTAGCGGGGTTGGCATAGCTAGAATCAGCAAATAACAGGAGAGTGTTGCAGTTCACATGTTAGCTTCCCTGGAGGGTAAAAACCCTCCAGAGCACGCCAAACATGCGCACAATGCAACACTCAAACCTGAACTGCCTACAACTTACGCAGTTTTCCAAACAGCTCAATCGCATTCTGCTCCGTCTGATAGCCCTGAACCTCACGGCTCACCGCCACCTTAGACGTCACATTCAGCAACGGAACCGCCGGCATGAACTGACCCAACTGAGACACAACCTTCGCATACAACTCGCGCTGCGAATCCACCGAATCGGCAGAGTCCGCGGTACGAATCGCCTCCAAAATCTCAGTAAAACGAGGCGACGGCGCCACCGCCACAGCAGTAGGCGACGGCGAAGGCGACGCCGACGGGCTCGGCGAAGCAGAGGCCGAAGCCTCCTCCTCAGGCGTCAACGGATCCGGCGAATAACTCGGCTGCGGGCTCGGAGTCGCAGAAATCCGCACATTCGAATTCGCACCATGCGACGACGGCACATCAGAACTCTTCTTCGTCAAACCAGTCGTCATATCTGCCGGCGCGTTAGCAATCAACGAACGCACCTGATGCTCAGCAATCAGCGGCGCCAACACCGGGCCAAAGAACGCATACGGGTCACGGTACATGCCGTAGAAACCCGCCAACGTAATACCGCGCTCAGAAGAAACCTCACGGCTCTTCGACAGATACTCAGACCACGGCAGAGGCACCGGCTTAATATTCAAACCCACCTCAATCAGCGAAGCCACCATCTCCGAATACACCTTCTGCGGAGTATCCATCCACGGCAGAGACACATCGGCAGGGTAGTAGCACTCAATCACCTGATTGTCGTACCCAGCAGTCGCCAACAGCGAGCGCGCCATATCCTGATTGCGGTCCGTGTAATCCTTCGCATCATCAGCCTTAATGCGGAACGACGGCGAAATCAGCGTCTGCGCATCCGAGGTGCCCTGCGGATAATACTGACGTAGTGCACCGCGATCCACAGCATGCGAAATAGCGCGACGCACCGAAATATTCTTCAACACCGGATGCGCCGTATTCAAACCCAAATACACCAGCGAGAACGGGTCACGGCCCGGCGTCTGATAACCATCACGCGCCAACTGACCCAGATCAGACGAATTCACCTGATCACACGCATCAATATGACCCTGCATCAGCGCAAAATAACGCTTATCCGACGAAGTGAGGGTCGAAATCTGAATCTCATCCAGCTCAGGTGCCTGACCATCAAAATGGGTATTCTTCAGCAAGCGAACCGTGCCAGCCTCGAACGACTCCACACGGAACGCACCCGTACCCACCGGGCTACCCGTCAGCTTCTGATCCGCACCAAAAAGCGAAGGATCAATAATGCCAAACGCCTGCTGCGTCAAAATACGCGGGAATGCCAGAGAAGGACGCGACAGGGTCACCACCACAGAGTTACCCTTCGCCACCACCGACGAAACCAACGGCAAGAACGACTGCACCACAGAGGACTGAGCGGAATCCGACTTCTGCGCACCCTTCTTATCGCCCGGATGCGCAGCATCAGAAGCGCTCGCAGAAGTCGATGCAGAAGCAGACGCGCTCGGGGTAGCAGTCTCAGAGGCACTCGCAGACGGAGTCGCCGCACCCGACGGAGACGCCTGAACAGGCGCAGGCTCCACCGCCGAAGGATCAATAGAACCCGGCTTCGGCACACCAAAACCCCACGCAAACAACGGCTGAGCAGGCACCGCCAAAGCAACAGTACCCTCACCCGTAGCCAACGCCTGCCACCTCTGGAAATTCTGCACCACAGCATCCGCAGACAACGCAGAACCGTTACTAAAATGCGCCTCACGCAACACAAACGTATGCACCAAACGGTCATCAGAAACCGTCCACTCACTACACAACGAATCCTGAACTTCAGGATCACCCGTGTAATGATTCGCCACCAACAACGTCTGCAAAACCTGCGCCGTCACCTGATACGTACTCGCCACAGGAAACAACGCCGGGTCCAAACCCAACGGCGCCGCACCCTGCGCAAAACGAAACACACGACGCGCATCAGCAGACGACGCGCTCGCCGAAGAACCAGCAGACGAACCAACAGAAGACTGACCAGAACACGCAGAAAGCGCCAAACCAGCACTAAAAAGCGCGCCAAAACGCAAAACGGCACGTCGACTCAAGCCACTCGAGCCGGCAGTGGCTCGTAGCAGCGCATCAGAATTGCCAACAGCTGACGATGCATAAGGCTGATGCTGCACGGGAGGGTCCTCTCTTCCGTCGCGGATGCTTATCTCTCAGGATAACGGTTCAACACCCAACCGGGCGAGACACACCCACCCCGGCAAGGCGCATACAAGAGAACCCGCCGCCACGAAAACCGTGACGGCGGGCCCAATGTGAATGTGTGTGCGCGAGGGGGGACTTGAACCCCCACGCCATAAGGCACAGGAACCTAAATCCTGCGTGTCTGCCAATTTCACCACTCGCGCGTAGCGTCACCCCACATCCGAAGATGCATGCGTCTGAGGCAACAAAAAATTAGTGTACACCAGGAACCAAGGTTCTCCAAGCCTTAAAAGAAGCCCCCATAGGGCAAAAAGCCCGCAAACACGCCGAGCAACAGCCCCTCAAGAAGCAGTAGAACAGCGATACGCAAACCCCAGAAAACGTGACCCTACTTCGGGTCAATACCCAAATCACGACGCAACTTCGCCACATGACCCGTCGCACGCACATTGTACTGAGCCACAGAAATAACACCCTGCTCATCAATCACAAACGTCGAACGAATCAGGCCCTCATACACCTTGCCGTAATTCTTCTTCTCACCCCACGCACCATACGCCTCAGCCACCGCATGGTCAGCATCAGACAGCAGCGGGAACGTCAACGACTCCTTCTCCACAAAACGAGCAATAGCCGCCGGCGAATCCGGAGAAACACCCAACACCACGTAACCCAACGACTTCAACGACGCCAAATTATCGCGGAAATCGCACGCCTCCTTAGTGCAACCCGGAGTCGAAGCCTTCGGATAAAAATACAAAATCACCTTGCTGCCCGCATAATCACTCAGACTGTGCTCCTTACCCGACGCATCAGCAAGGGTAAAAGCAGGCGCCGGGGTACCCGGCTCAAGACGAACGCTCATCAATAACTCCTCAAAACATCAATAGAGATCAGCAGGGGAGCGGCGGATGCGCCCCACACAGTACCAAGGGCGGACGCGCCCCATGCAATACACACAGTCTAGTGTCCCACACACCCTACCCAAACAGTGTGTTCAGGCTCACCCTAAATCAACTTGCGCACACCATGAAAACTCGCGTATAGTATTTTTCTGTTGCAAGGGAAACCTTGAAACAGATAAGCGCCTCTAGCTCAATTGGCAGAGCAATTGACTCTTAATCAATGGGTTCTGGGTTCGAGTCCCAGGGGGCGCACTTCAAAGAAAATCCCGCTGATTCTTCGGAATCGGCGGGATTTTTGCGTTCCCTCAATAAATGCAGTTTTGTCGTGCGAGGTGCATATTATCCTCTTTGCTCCTGCAGGGGACCTGTCCTCGCAGAGCTCGGACACCCTGATGTCGCGGCAGAGGATATATGCACCTCTGCGTGTATCGGTATTCGGGGTACGCTTCGGATCCGCCGGGGTTGCGGTAGATTCGCGGTGGTTTCGTGTGCGCCCCGTGCCTAGCGAACTGGGGCGGGGGAGGGCTGTCGCGGTTTAGTGTTTTGCGTGGTGGCTTGGCGTTTTGCGTGCAAGCACACGAAAGCCCGCCGCAACCCTAAGGGGTTACAGCGGGCATTCAATCAGAAAAGTCTCTGTTACAGGACCGGCCAAATCCGCGTCACAAACTCACGGAAATCCTCCACATCCTTACCCTGCTCCAACAGGCCAGTACCAAGGTGAGTCGCAACCTCAGCATTATCCTCAAACGACAAATAAAACGAGCTGCCATTCACCGACTCAAGCGTCACCGCATCATCACCCACACGATACGCATGCAGAGCATTCGTATTATCAATCGTCGTCGCCGTACCCGCAGGCGTCAACGCCGGCAAATTGACCGGAGCAATAATCACCTCATCAGGCGCATCCTGATACCCAACAATAAAATGCTGCTGATCAGGATACTGATGCAACGCCAAATCAGGATTACGGTAAACCGCACGGCCCGTCGCATACACCAAATTGTATGCACCGTAATTAATAATCTGCTCGTCAAAAACCGGGTGCAGAACCCGAATGAGTTCCTCACCCGTCAAAAACTCGCTACTCTCAACAGAGTTACGGGGGTCGATAACCTCTGCGTACTTACTTGCTTCGGTCAGCTCATCAGCGACCGGGATGATCGGTTCGGTCATAGCTTCAGTCTACCGGGGCAACCAACGAAGGTCACGAGTATTCGCACATATTACGCCCAATGACATCCAAAAAAAGCGAGTTTTTCTCACCTGTTCAAATGAACACGTGGGAATGTGTCAACAAGTGCAATGTGTCCACATCATGAAAGAAAGTATCTGACCTGCGCCTTTATGAACAAAAACGGGCGTGTTGCTCGATAGAGATTTGACTCACCCCTTCTTGGGGCGCACCATAGAAGGGTGAAGACAGCAATGTTCCAGCGAATTCTACGCCTTGTCGACGTCGCCTAGGGCGCGTGGCAGGGTCTATTCACTGCGACTGAGCGCCCCTACCGCTACCACCAACAGCGAGGGGCATTTTTTATAGCTTGGTACCCCCGGGCATAGGATGCGTGAGGATCACACAAACCCCACGCAGAACATTGAGTACAACGAAGAACCATTAAGACACGAGGCATTTCCATGACCATGGGATTTTCCACTTCTGATGACGCGGCAAACGCTCCCGCAGAACGCATGACCGGTTCTCAGGCTATCGTCCGCACCCTCGAAGACCTGGGTGTGACTGACGTATTCGGCCTGCCTGGCGGCGCAATTCTGCCGACCTATGACCCCCTGTACGACTCCAAGAAGGTCCGCCACATCCTGGTCCGCCACGAGCAGGGCGCAGGCCACGCAGCTCAGGGCTACGCAGTGTCCAGTGGTAAGACCGGCGTGTGCATCGCAACCTCCGGCCCCGGCGCAACCAACCTGCTGACCGCAATCGCTGACGCAAACATGGACTCCATCCCCCTGGTCGCAATCACCGGCCAGGTGTCCACTAAGCTGCTGGGCTCTGACGCATTCCAGGAAGCTGACATCGTCGGCATGGCAATGCCCATCTCCAAGCACTCCTTCATGATCACCGACCCGCAGGACATCCCCCGCGCGCTCGCAGCAGCATTCCACATCGCATCCACCGGTCGCCCCGGCCCCGTGCTCGTGGACGTCACCAAGGACGCACAGGTCGGCATGATGGAATACCGCGGCATTCCTGAGGACCTGGAGCTGCGCGGTTACACCCCCGTCACCCGCGGCCACTCCAAGCAGATTCACGAAGCAGCTAAGTTCATCACCGAATCCAAGCGCCCCGTCTTCTACGTCGGCGGTGGCCTGGTCCGCGCAGGTGCTTCCGAAGAGTTCCACAAGCTGGCTAAGCTCATCGGCGCACCCGTCGTCACCACCCTGAACGCTATCGGTGCATTCCCCGACTCTGACCCCCAGAACCTCGGCATGCCCGGCATGCACGGCACCGTCCCCGCCGTCGCCGCAATGCAGAAGTCTGACCTGCTGATTACCCTCGGCGCACGCTTCGACGACCGCGTCACCGGTAAGCTCGACTCCTTCGCACCCGAGGCTAAGGTCATCCACATTGACGTTGACCCGGCAGAAATCTCGAAGATCCGCTTCGCAGACGTGCCGATCGTCGGCGACCTCAAGTACGTTCTGCCCGAGCTGACCGACCTGCTCTCCACCGAGTTCGCAGACCAGCTGCCGAACCTGACCGAGTGGTGGAACGAGCTGAACGTCATCCGCAAGGATTACCCGCTCGGCTATGAGAAGCCCAACGATGGCCTCGGCTCGCCCGAATACGTCCTCGAGCGCATCAGCGCCCTCACCGGCCCTGACGCATACTACGTCACCGGCGTTGGCCAGCACCAGATGTGGGGTGCACACTACATTCAGCAGGAGAGCCCCCGTCACTTCATTAGCTCCGCTGGTCTGGGTACCATGGGTTACGGCGTTCCTGCCGGCATGGGTGCAAAGGTTGCACACCCCGAATCCACCGTGTGGATTATCGACGGTGACGGCTGCTTCCAGATGACCAACCAGGAGCTGGTCACCTGCGCGCAGAACAACATCCCCGTCAAGGTTGCTATCATCAACAACTCCTCCCTCGGTATGGTGCGTCAGTGGCAGACTCTGTTCTACAACGAGCGCTACTCCAACACCGACCTGAAGGACGGTCACGGCACCGCACGCATCCCCGACTTCGTGAAGCTCGGCGACGCATACGGTTGCGCCACCTTCCGTTGCGAGCGCGACGAAGACGTGGACGCCACCATTAAGGCTGCCCTGGAAATCAACGACCGCCCCGTGGTCATTGACTTCACCGTCAGCCCCCACGCACTGGTCTGGCCCATGGTCCCGGCAGGCGTTTCTAATGACAAGATTTGGATTGCGAAGAACACTTCGCCCGAGTTCGATCGTGAGGGAGAGAACTAATGTCTCAGCACACTCTGTCCGTTCTGGTAGAAGATAAGCCGGGCGTTCTCACCCGAGTTTCCGGTCTGTTCTCCCGCCGCCTGTTCAACATCCTCTCCCTGGCTGTGGGCCCCACCGAAAACCCCGGTGTTTCCCGCATCACCGTCGTGACCGAGGGTGACGCTCACACCATCGAGCAGATCACCAAGCAGCTGAACAAGCTTGTTCACGTGCTGAAGGTCGTCGAGCTTCCCGCCGACTCCTCCACCCAGCGTGGTCACATCCTGATTAAGGTCAAGGCCGATGCAGTTGCTCGCCTGCAGATCGTTCAGGCAGCTGACCTGTTCCGTGCATCCGTGATTGACGTTTCCCCTGAGTCTGTTGTCATTGAGGCAACCGGTTCTGAGGAGAAGCTCAACGCACTGCTGGATGTTCTGGAGCCTTACGGTGTTCGCGAAATCGTTCGCGCAGGCACCATCGGCCTGGCACGTGGCCCCCGCGCTATGAGCGAGCGCATCTAGCACAAAATACCTGACGCTACATTCCCGTAGCAGTTCTCCCGCCCGCACAACCGAAACACACGTATTCGCAGTGCGGGCGGGGAAGCATCAGGTACTCTCTATTTCTTTCTCTACTAGGTGATTTCTCTACCTGGGGACCCTAATGCCAAAGAAATAGATGCAGTACCCCATAAACTCTGCAGGTTGTAAAATCTTGAGCCACAATCTGAGAAGTGCTCTCGTAAACCTGCACCCCAAAAGCTATCAAGTAGAATAGTCAATGTTGAGCCCAGCCTGGGCCGCATACCAAACTTACTGAGGAGAAGAAATGGCAGCAACCATTTTCTACAACGACGACGCAGACCTCTCCCTGATCCAGGGTCGCACCGTAGCAGTTATCGGCTACGGCTCCCAGGGCCACGCACACGCACTGAACCTGCGTGACTCCGGCGTGAAGGTCATCGTCGGTCTGTCCGAGGGCTCCAAGTCCCGTGCCAAGGCTGAGGCAGAAGGCCTGCGCGTCGCAACCGTTGCAGAAGCAGCAGCAGAAGCAGACGTCATCATGATCCTGACCCCGGACCAGGTCCAGGCAAAGGTCTACGCAGAGAGCATCGAGCCGAACCTCAAGCCCGGCAACGCACTGTTCTTCGCACACGGCTTCAACATCCGCTTCGGCTACATCACCGCACCCGAGGGTGTCGACGTGGCAATGGTTGCCCCCAAGGGCCCCGGCCACACCGTCCGCCGCGAATTCGAAGCAGGCCGCGGCGTTCCCGCCCTGGTCGCAGTTGAGAAGGACGCATCCGGCGAAGCACTCGCACTGGCACTGTCCTACGCAAAGGGCCTCGGCGCAACCCGCGCAGGCGTCATCAAGACCACCTTCACCGAAGAGACCGAGTCCGACCTGTTCGGTGAGCAGGCAGTCCTCTGCGGCTCCACCTCCCAGCTCGTCCAGTACGGCTTCGAGGTTCTGACCGAGGCTGGCTACCAGCCCGAAATCGCATACTTCGAGGTCCTGCACGAGCTCAAGCTCATCGTCGACCTGATGATCGAGGGCGGCATCGCTAAGCAGCGTTGGTCCATCTCCGACACCGCAGAGTACGGCGACTACGTCTCCGGCCCCCGCGTGATCTCCCCCGAGGTCAAGGAAAACATGAAGGCTGTCCTGGCAGACATCCAGAACGGCAACTTCGCAAAGCGCTTCATGGAAGACCAGGCTGCAGGCGCACCCGAGTTCAAGGAACTGCGTGCAAAGGGCGAGGCACACCCCATCGAGGCAACCGGCCGCAAGCTGCGCGAGCTGTTCTCCTGGAACTCCGTTGACGACGACTACACCGAAGGTTCCGTCGCTCGCTAAACGGTAGCTCAGCAATAGCTTTATAAGAATCCGGTGCACCACCCACACTCCGCTACAGGGGGAGAGGTGGGGCGCCGGATTCTTGCTGTTTCAGGCTCAATAACAGCGCCCGTCAAATATGTGATGCAGTTCATGCTTGCTCGAGTTGCAGGCACTCACAAAATGCCGTATAGTATTTTTCTGTTGCGAGGGAAACCCGCAAAAACAAAATAAGCGCCTCTAGCTCAATTGGCAGAGCAATTGACTCTTAATCAATGGGTTCTGGGTTCGAGTCCCAGGGGGCGCACTTCAAAGAAAATCCCGCTGATTCTTCGGAATCGGCGGGATTTTTGCGTTCCCCTTGAAATGCAGTCTTCATGGGTTGAGGAATCGGTGTTCGTCCTCGTTCCTACAGGGGACCTGTCCTCGCAGAGCTCGGACACCCTGATGTCACTACGGACGACACCGATTCCTCAGGTGGTTTCTGCGGGTTCGGCAGGGGCGCGTTATCCCGCCGGTTCGTTGGGGTGCGCGGTGGTTTTGTGTGCGCCCCGTGCCTAGCGAACTGGGGTGGGGAGGGCTGTCGCCTTTTAGCGTGTTGCATGGCGGCTGAGCGTTATACCGCGTATCAGAGTGTAACCCCGGTGAGAGCCTAGCCTAAGACTGCGGTAAACTGAAAGTTATGACTGCAACTCCGTTCTACATCACCACCGCCATCTCCTACCCCAATGGCAACCCGCACATCGGCCACGCCTACGAAACCATCGCAGCCGACGTGCTAGCCCGCTTCAAGCGCCTCGACGGCTTCGACGTGCGCTTCATGACCGGCACCGACGAGCACGGCCAGAAGATGCAGACCACCGCCGAAAAACTCGGTAAGACCGCTAAGGAACTCGCCGACGAGAACTCCGCACGCTTCAAAGCAATGAACGACGCGCTGAACATCAGCTACGACCGCTTCATCCGCACCACCGACCCCGACCACTATGTCGCATCCCAGGCCATCTGGAAGCGCATGGAAGAAAACGGCGACATCTACCTCGACAAGTACGCCGGCTGGTACTCCGTACGCGACGAAGCCTACTACGCAGAAGACGAAACCGAAGTCCGCGACGGCCAGCGCTACGCCATCACCACCGGCACCGAAGTCGAATGGACCGAAGAAGAATCCTACTTCTTCCGCCTCTCCAAGTACGGCGACAAGCTCCTCGAACTCTACGCCAACGAAGGCTACGTCTACCCCGAATCCCGCCGCAACGAACTGATCTCCTTCGTCAAGGGCGGCCTCAACGACCTGTCCATCTCCCGCACCACCTTCGACTGGGGCGTACCCGTACCCGGCAACGACAAGCACGTCATGTACGTGTGGGTCGACGCCCTCACCAACTACCTGACCGGCCTCGGCTACCCCGACACCAACAACGAGCTGTTCACCAAGTACTGGCCCGCCGACCTGCACCTCATCGGCAAGGACATCACCCGATTCCACTCCATCTACTGGCCCGCATTCCTGTGGTCCGCCGGAATTGAACTGCCCAAGCGGGTCTTCGGCCACGGCTTCCTGCTCGTCAACGGCGAGAAGATGTCCAAGTCCGTCGGTAACGTTGTCGACCCCGCAAACCTCGTCGACGCATTCGGCTTGGATGCCGTCCGCTTCTTCCTCATGCGTGAAGTGTCCTTCGGCCAGGATGGCTCCTACTCCGAAGAGTCCATCATCAACCGCATCAACTCCGACCTGGCAAACAACCTCGGCAACCTTGCCCAGCGTTCCCTGTCCATGGTCGCCAAGAACTGCGGTGGCGCCGTCCCCACCCACGGCGAATTCACCGAAGCCGACCGCCAGATCCTCGACCAGGCGGCAGCCCTCTACGAGCCCGTCCGTGCAGACTTCGACGAGCAGGCATTCCACCGCGCTTTGGAACGCATCTGGACCGTCCTCGCAGACACCAACGCCTACTTCGCAGAACAGGAACCCTGGACCCTGCGCAAGAACGGCGAACTCGACCGCATGAACACCGTGCTGTACGTAACCCTCGAGGTCGTGCGCCAGGTTGCCCTGCTGCTGCAGCCCGTCATGCCCGACTCGACCGCCAAGCTGCTGACCCTGCTCGGCGTACCCGAAGGCGACGCACGCCAGTTCGCAGCCCTCGGCACCGCACTCGTGCCCGGCACCGAACTGCCCGCACCCGCACCGGTGTTCCCCCGCTACGAAGCACCCAAGGCATAACAGTTGCCTGAGCATCAGCGGACAGCGCCGTAACGGATAGTCTATGAAAGCTCCCGGCTTCCCCACCCAGATGGGGGAGGAGCCGGGGGCTTTTCGCATGTACGTAGGGGGGCGTGCAGGGTAGTAGCCTTGGTTGAGCGACCACTCATCCTTAAGGATGAGGTCCGCGCCCGCCCAGCCCGCCTCAGACGCTTCTCAGCCCGTGGAATGAGTGGGTAACCTTCGCATCCGCAGGTCAAGACCCGGTGAACACCCGCCAAAATCAACCTGGAGGATGAGAAAAACCCTGTAGTCAGCGCCACGCTGCGTGAAATAATTGAACTATGACTACGACAACTCCTCACGCACAGACGGCACAGCCCGCCGTCTCCGCACGAAACCTTTCCAAAACCTACGGCATGGGTGAAGCCACCGTCCACGCCCTCAACAACGTCTCCGTCGACTTTGAGCAGGGCAAGTTCACCGCCATTATGGGTCCCTCCGGCTCGGGTAAGTCCACGCTGATGCAGACCATCGCAACCCTGGATACCCCCGACCCGAACCCGGCAACCTCGATTCGTATCGGCGGTACCGAGCTCTTCGGCCTGAAGGACAACGCCCTCACCGAATTCCGCCGCGAACACATCGGCTTCATCTTCCAGGCGTTCAACCTGGTGCCCACCCTCACCGCGGGCCAGAACATTGACCTGCCCCTGGGCCTTGCCGGTAAGAAGCCGGACCCGCAGTGGCGCGACTACCTGGTCAAGACCCTCGGTCTGGAAACCCGCCTCGACCACCGCCCCGAACAGCTCTCCGGCGGTCAGCAGCAGCGCGTCGCCATCGTGCGCGCCCTGCTCGCACGCCCCGAAGTGGTCTTCGCCGACGAACCGACCGGTAACCTCGACTCCAACTCCGGCGCCGAGGTGCTGCGCCTGCTACGTGCCGCCGCAACCGACCACGCACAGACCATCCTCATGGTCACCCACGACGCAAACGCCGCCTCCTACGCAGACCGCGTGGTCTTCATCAAGGACGGCATGGTCGCCGGCGAAATGATCGAACCCACCTACGACGCCGTCCTCGGCGCAATGGCACAGCTGGAAGGTCGATAAGCCGTGGCAACCACACTGAACACGGTGGCGCGCTCCAATCTGCGCGCCTCCAAAGGAAAATACATCCTCACGGGCATAGGCATCGCGATCTCATCCTTCTTTATCGCCGCCATTATGATGCTCACCAATTCGCTGCAGGCGACTGTCAACTCCTCCGTTGGTGACGTGCTCTCCCGCGCCGAGGCGGTCGTCGCCTCCGCCGCCACAACCAGCGACGGTAAAGACAGCACCTCTATCTACCTGACTCGTGATCAGATTCAGAAAGTAGAAAAGAGCGACCTGCTCTCCGGCTACTGGGTACAGTACGCCGTTTCGGGTGCGCTCGGTACCGGCGATCAGAAAACCCTCGTGCAGTACAACCAGCTGCCCGCCGACTCGAGCCTCTTCCCGTACAAGGTGCAGGGCAAAATCCCCAGTAGCGACCACGAAATCATGGTCTCTACCTACTTCGCGAAGAAGCACAACCTCTCGCTGAACGGCAAGGTCACCAGCACCGACGTCGTAGAATCCGTCAGCGCCCCCGGTACTGATAAGACCGCCGAATACACCGTCGTCGGTCTGTTCGACCCCGGTTTTGAAGGCTCCACCACCAATCAGGCTGTCTTCATTGGCGGCACCAGCCTCGGTGAAGCCACCCTGAAAGCAGCCGAGACAGAAAACAAGAGCTCCGCAGCAGGCTACCGAAGCATGGCTGGCGCGAACCTCATCTACCTCAAGTTCAAGGACGGCGTAACCGACGCCAAGCTCAAGAGCCTGCAGGATACCCTCAGCAGCGGCGACACCAAGAACGACCCGCGCGTCATGACCGGTCAGAAGCTGCTGGAGGACTACCAGAAGACCATCTCCACGGTTTTCACCTCCATTAGCGTGGTCCTGGGTGCCTTCGCGGCGCTGGCTCTGCTGGTTTCCTCCTTCGTCATCTCCAACACCTTCGCGGTGCTGGTCGGCCAGCGCATCCGTGAACTGGCTCTGCTGCGCACCCTCGGTGCCCGTGGCGGCTCCCTCGTACGGATGCTACTCATCGAATCCATTACCGTGGGCGTGGTGTTCTCCCTCATCGGTGCGCTGTTGACCTACCCGGTTGGCGCGCTGGTTGGTGCAAACCTCACCACCATCATGATCTCCTACTCGATCACCCCGGTGATTATCAGTACCCTGATCTGCACCATTGTCACGGTTCTGGCGTCGCTCTCCCCGGCACGAAGCGCCCTGCGTATCTCGCCCATTAGCGCGATGAGCGAGCACACCAACCTTGAGGTGCGTAAGCCCGGCAAGGTCGGCCCGATCCTGGGTCTGGTCTTCGGTGCCGCAGGTATCGGCCTGGTTATGCTGGCTCAGAACCAGGGTTCCGGTGAGGGTGCCGGCAATAAGGCCATCCTCCTCATGATGGGGGCCGCGCTGCTGCTCGGTATTGCGGTCTTCTTCATCACCCCGCTGGTACTGCCGCCGCTGGTACGTGCCCTCGGTAAGGTCACCCGCACCCAGACCGGCAAGCTGGCGCTCGCCAACGCACTGCGTTCGCCCAAGCGCACCGTCTCCACCGGCCGCGCCGTGCTGGTGGGTACCCTGGTCGTGTCGACTGTGCTGACCGGTTACTCGGTGTTGAGCGCCTCGCTGACCAAGGCTCTGGATCAGCAGTACCCGATTTCTGCGCAGGCAAAGTACAGCTCGTACGACCAGTCCGAGGCTGCCTCCACCGTGACCAAGGCGGAGGAAATCGCCTCCAAGGTCAAGGGTATTAAGAACGTTCAGGCATCCGCCGTCGGTTACGCAGCCGGTGTGGTTGACTACACCGTCGAATACGAGGGACAGACCGCCAACCAGAATTCCGACCTGGTGGCGCTGAGCTCCTCCGATTTGAAGGCAATCCTGCCGGGCGAAAACTCGAACCTTGCGGATGACACCGTGCTCGTACCGCAGGGCCTCTGGAAGTCCGCTGGATTGAATGAGTCCAGTCGTCTGAAGGCACACGGCCCGCTCGGCGAAGTGGAACTCAAACCCGTCAAGTCCGCAACCAAGCAGAACCTGCTGATCGTCAACCCTGCCACCGCCGCCAAGCTGCAGGATGCCAAGAACCCGCAGAAGGTTGCCAACCCCGCCGCTGAGGAAGCTCAGAAGCGCATGGAAGAAGCAATCGCCAGCGGTGACCAGGAAGCTCAGACGAAGGCAGCACGTCTGACCGTCACCAGCCAGGCAACCGGTAACGACACCGTCGTTCTGGTGCGCGCCGCCTCCCCGCTGACCAGTAGCGAGAACGCGACCCTGCAAGCTGACCTGAACCGAGCCAGCCCGGACAGCTCCTTCACCGGTGGTCTGCAGGAACGTCAGACCTACGACCAGCTGCTGACCGTCATGCTGACCTTCACCCTGGTGATGCTCATGCTCGCAGTGGTTATCTCCATCATTGGTGTGGCGAACACGATGACCCTGTCGGTCAACGAACGCCGCCGCGAGAACGCGATGCTCCGCTCGCTGGGCCTGTCCCGCAAGCAGCTGCGCCGCATGATTTCCATTGAGGCGATTCTGATTACGCTCGCCGCAGTGGTACTCGGTATGGTTTCTGGTGCGGTGATTGGTAGCCTCTCTGCGCAGATTATTATGTCTTCCATGAGTGCTTCCGCCCCGCTCGTGCTTGACCTGCCGTACGTCTGGTACGTGGTCATCCTCGTGGTGGGTGTGCTCGCCGCGATGCTCGCTTCGGCTCTGCCGGCGGCTCGTTCGGCTCGCATGTCCCCGGTTGAGGGTATGCGCGGCTAACCCGGCATAGTCACAGTACCCGGCAAACCCGGATACTCGGCGTGAGAAAGCCCCGGAGGGTGCCTCGATCAGGGAGGCGCCCGCCGGGGCTTCACTGTGTCCTCTAGTTTGGCGTGCTCTCAGACTCTTGGAGCTGACCTGTAGCCTGGCTTTGCGCGTATGATGGGTGTATGAGCACTAGCCACCCCAATCTGCGTCGCAGGTACACGCTACCCCATGAAGCGGAGGTTCTTCAGATCCTCCGTGACGCTGGTGTGCGCCGTGCCCGACTCTTCGGCAGCGCCGCCCGCGGTGAGCTGACCGAAACCAGCGACCTGGATTTTTTGGTGCAGATGCCGGGGGCGGCCCCTTTTGACGAGTTCATGCAGATGGTCGATGCTCAGCACCGCATTGAACAGTTGACCGGCCGTAGCGTTGATATGGTCACTCGGTTGCGCCCCCGCATCTATGCGGAGGCAGAACCGGACATGGTGGAGATGCCGCTATAAGAAGTTGCCTGAGCTGATGAGCGACTTTGAACGAATCATCGACGAGATAGAAGTAACTACTTAACTAACAAAGCCCCGGAGGGTTCCTCGATCAGGAGGCGCCCGCCGGGGCTTCACTGTGTCCTCTAGTCTGCCGTGCCCTTATATAAGGGAGCGCTAGTGGGCGATACCCGCCTCATACGCCATAATGACCGCTTGCACACGATCACGCGCACCCAACTTCGCCAACACATGCGACACATGCGTCTTCACCGTCGCCTCCGAAAGCACCAGCTCCCGCGTAATCTCCGCATTCGACAAGCCACGCGCAATCAAACCCAGCACCTCAAACTCACGCGGCGACAACTGCTCAATCAACTCACGATGCGGATAATCCTGCACAGGCTCAAAGCTTGCATGCTCAGCCGGAATGAACGTCGCCTTAGGAAGCTCAGAACCAGCAGCCGGGGGAATAGCAGGAACAGACTCGGCGGCAGGAACAACAGGAGCGGCAGGTGCGGGGGAGTCCAGCACCGGAATCATCTGCTCCAACAGGCGGCGAGTCGCAGACGGCGCAATCACCGCATCGCCGCGATGCACCGTACGAATCGCTTCCAGCAGCTGCTCGGGCGGGGTGTCCTTCAACAAGAAACCGCTCGCACCCGCACGCACCGCCGAATACACGTACTCATCAATATCGAAGGTCGTGAGCATGATAATGCGCACCCGCTCATCCTCGGACACCTCACGCTCGCCGTCACGCTCCAGAATACGGTGCGCAGCCTCCAGGCCGTCGCAGTGCGGCATGCGCACATCCATGAGGATGACCTGCGGCGCCTGCCCCTCAGACACCATGCGGTCAAAAACGTCAATCGCCGCCAGACCGTCATCAGCCTCCATAACGACCTGCAGGTCTGGCTGGGAGTTGACGAGCATGCTCAAGCCGCCGCGCACTAGGCGCTGGTCGTCAACGAGCATCACGCGGATCGGCTGGGTAGTCTGTGGTGCAGAAGAGTACATAGTTTCAATCCTAGATCACGAGGTAGTAGAGGGCACGGGTATTAGAGGTCGCGGTAGGGCAGCGCCGCCTCAACGAGCCAGCCGCCGTCAGGCTGCAGACCGTAGGTGAGGGTGCCGTGGTAGAGGGCGATGCGCTCGCTCATGCCGCGCAGACCGTTGCCGCTACCGGGTACAGGGCGGGCAATGTGCTGAGCCGCGGCAGAGGAAACCGGGCCGTTCTGAACCCACAACTGCAGACCGTCCTCGCCCCAGTGAATAGTGACGGTGGTTGCGGCGCCGGGGGAGTGCTTGAGCGCGTTGGTGAGCGCCTCCTGCACGGTGCGGTACGCCGCCAGCTCGGCACCCTGCGGTAGGGTGCGCGCCATGGTGCCGGTAATTCCAGTGAAGGTGACGGGTAGTCCGGCGCGGCGGCTCTGATCCACGAGGGCGGGCACATCGCTGAGGGCGGGCACGGGTGCGTAGGCGGTTGCCTCGTCCGTGCGAAGTAGCCCGAGGAGGGAACGCATCTGGGTGAGGGAGTCGCGCGCCGTGTCTGCAATGAGTTCGAGGGTCTGCTCGGCAATATCCGGTTCGTTCTGCTGAGCCTGACCCGACTGCTCTGCCTGTTCAGTTTGCTGCTCTGCCTGCTGCGCCTGTTGTGTTTGCTGGGCGCGCGCGGTGCGGGCGCTCGCGGCGGCGTAGCGTGCCCCGTCCGCCTGGGAAATAATGCTGGAGAGCGAGTGCGCCACGATATCGTGCATTTCGCGGGCGATGCGGGTGCGTTCGTCCTGCGCGGCGAGGCGGCGTTCCTGTTCCTGCTCGTATTCGAGGCGGCGGGCGCGTTCTTTGAATTCCTCACTGCGGAGTTCGCGCATGCGGCGGGAGTCGCCGAGGAACCAGAAGACGGTGAAGATGGATCCGCAGAGCACGCCGAGCATCAGAGAGATAAAGATGCGGGCGGGTATGTCGTCCCAGTGGTAGAGGAACGAGAGCGAGGCCTGCACGGTGACGGCGAGTGCGCCGACCCAGCCGAGAATGAGGGCGCGGAAGCGGGCGCGGCGGGTCCAGTGCCTGCCGGTGTGGTAGGCGGCGAGGCTGACCGGCGGGTAGCAGGTGATGGCGAGTGAGCCGGGGTAGGGCTCCACGAGGGTGAGGCAGAGCGCCGCGATGACCACGTAGATGCTGCCGTAGGGGAAGCGGTAGCGGAAGTAGAGCGCGGTGGTGCTGCAGAGCGCGGAGATGAGCGGGATCCAGCCGTAGCCGTTGATGAAGGCAACGGAGAGTACGCAGCAGAAGAACTGCATGTGCGCGACGACGATGACGTTCATCCAGCCGCGTTTGTCTCTGAGGTAGTTTTGCACGCGGCTGGAGGCGCTGATTGCGTCGGCGGGCAGGCCGCTGTTTTCTGAGCTGCCGTGGGTATGCGTTACGGTGTAGCCTGATTCGGCTGTCTCTGTGCTGTGCTGTGGGTTCTGCTGGGGTTCGGTGTGCTTAAGGGGCATGTTTCCAGTGTATCGGGGTGGTGGGGCGGGATTGGGAGCCTCTTTTTGCTCTCATGTGCAGGAATATTTTGTGGGTTTGCGTGTGGGGTTGTGTGCTTGAGTGAGTATGACACGCCGAAAATAGCTATTTTTAGTGACCTTAGTTACTTTTTTGAAAAATATTCTTTCAACTAAAACTTGAGAGTTTGGGATTGTATGGGGTTCGAATTTAGGTTCAAGAGACTTGAAACTCCCTTAAGTAACCTATTTTGGTTGAGAAACCTTCAACTAAAGCGGAGAGTTTAAGGGAAACCCCCTCATCAAACCATTTTTGGAACCATTGCGGTACGGGTCCTTGGTGGGTATAGTTTTAGCCGTACCGAAATTCTGCGTCCATGAGGCAAGACCTCGCAGAGCGAACACCAAGCGCTCTGAAACGCGAAAGTCCCTATGATAGGGGACCGGTTACAGCATTATGTCGTTATCACCAGAGGTTAGGCGCAAGCCTACTTCACTCACTCGAATCTCATCAGGTGACGTTCTTCGCCGCGCACGACGGCGGGTGATAACTTTTATTCCTCAAAATGACATCACTCTCGAAGGACATATATGTCTACTAATATTTCTCGCCGCAAGGTTGTCGCTGGCGCAGCATGGGCTGCTCCGGTTGTTGCAGCATCTGCTGCAGTTCCCGCTTTTGCTTCCTCCACCGTTTGTGACTGGGAGTCCACCGCAGCTTACAGCGCTAACGGTAACGCTTCGGGTGCTAAGGGCACCACTTCTTTCGTTGTTCCCGCACTGGTCGACAAGATTAAGTTCGAGGTCGTCGGTGGCGCTGGTGGTACCAACTACGACGATATGGCAGCAGGCTCCGGTGCTAAGGTCACCGGTATCATCGAGGTCAAGGAAGGCCAGACCGTTCAGCTCATCGGCGCAGCCGGTGGTATCGGTAACAACCCCCTGACCCCCGCAGAGGGTGGTGAGGGCTACGGTAACGGTGGTTCCTCCAGCCTGCCCAACCCCGTCCCCTCCGGCATCATGCAGCAGGTCAATACTATTTGGCCCGCTAGCTCCCCCCTGAAGCGTATTACCTACTCCGCTTCCGGTGGTGGCTCCTCCGCTCTGGTCATCAACGGTACCCCCGTTGCAGTTGCAGGTGGCGGCGGTGGCGCTGGCTTCATCAACAACGGTGGCGCTAACAACAACCCCAATTACATGGAAGCTGGCGCAGTGACCGCTTCTTGGCAGTGGCCCTCCGGCGCAAAGCGCAACGGCAACATCATCTTCGGTTCCACCGGTGGTTCCGCTGAGGGTGCAGCGGGTTCTGCAGGTCTGGGCGGCTTCGGTATCTACGATGCTGACAGCTCCATCAAGGAAACCGTTGAGGCCGGTGAAGGTGGCGCAAACGGTATCGGTGGTAACGGTGGTTCCAAGACCGCTCTGCACACCGGCAAGTCCCCGAATGGCGTGCTGGGCTTCTACTCCGCCAACAACCAGGAGATTTACCAGTCCTCCAAGTCCGGTAACCAGGGTGGCGACGGCTTCAAGGGTAACGGTGGCGACGGTGTAGCATCCTACTCCTACCTGATCGACAACAACGATCGCACCAAGAAGGAAGAGGGTACCCACAACGGTACCGGTTACGCTCTCGAGTACAAGTCCATCGGCTTCAACTTCAACGGCTACGAGTCCGTCATCTCCGCAGGTGGTGGCGCAGGCTACGGTGGCGGTGGCTCCGGTGCTTCCAGCTCCTCCTCCGCAATCGTTCTGACCCAGAAGTGGAACAACAACCCCAAGGGTATCCGCCAGAACGTCTCCTTCGGCCAGCTCGGCGGCGGCGGCGGCGCAGGTGGCTCCTACGTTGCTCCCGGTGTTTCCGGCGGTACCATTACCTCCGCAGGCAACGCTCCGACCGCTCGTGGCGAACGTGGCAACGGCTACGTCAAGGTCACCCTCTGCAAGCGCACCGCGTAATTGCATAGACCTTTAGGGCTCTCACACTGAGTGAGAACTCATAACGATATTCCCCGGCTGAATTATCAGCCGGGGAATATCGTTTTAACCGGCAGAGGCTGAACGCCCCAGAATCCAGGGGCGCTGGGTCGGACCAGAAGGGTAGGGGAGTAGCCGGGTAGGATCTGCACCTAGCCCAGAGCCCGTCTAGCCCAGAGTCTGAGAACCCGCCCGCACACTCTACCGCCCACCCGCGGCGCGTATTACGGTAGAGGCATGACTGAAGCACGTAGCATCGACCTCGCCGTCATCCCCGGCGACGGCATCGGCCCCGAAATCATTACCGAAGCCCAGCGCATCCTCACCCGCGCCTGCGAGCTCGAAAACATCACCGTAACCCCCACCCACTACAAGCTCGGCGCCGAGCACTGGCTGGAAACCGGTGAAACCCTGCCCGACTCCACCATGGACGCCCTCAAGCAGCACGACGCGATCCTCTTCGGCGCCATCGGTGCAGACCCGCGCAGCGGCAAGATTCCCTCCGGTCTCATCGAACGCGAAATGCTCCTGAAGCTGCGCTTCGCTTTCGACCACTACATCAACCTGCGCCCCTCCCGCCTGTACCCCGGCGCAGTCTCCCCGCTTGCCAACCCTGGCAACATCGACTTCGTCGTCGTGCGTGAAGGCACCGAAGGCCCCTACATCGGTAACGGCGGTGTCATCCGCGGCGGCACCCCCCACGAAATCGCCACCGAAGTCTCCCTCAACACCGCACACGGTGTGGAGCGCCTGGTGCGCTACGCATTTGAGCTGGCATCCACCCGCCGCAAGAAGGTCACCCTCGTGCACAAGACCAACGTGCTCACCCACGCAGGTCGCCTCTACAACCGCTACTTCACCGAAATCGCGGCTGAATTCCCCGAGGTCGAGACCGACTACCTGCACATTGACGCGACCACTATCTTCATGGTCACCGACCCCGCCCGCTTCGACGTGATCGTCACCGACAACCTCTTCGGCGACATCATCACCGACCTCGCCGGTGCAGTGACCGGCGGTATCGGCTACGCGGCAAGCGGCAACATCAACGCCGTCGGCGAGTTCCCCTCCATGTTCGAGCCTGTACACGGCTCCGCACCGGACATCGCCCGCCAGAACAAGGCAAACCCCACCGCCGCAATCCTCGCCGGCGCAATGCTGCTGCGCCACCTCGGCCACGCCGCCGCCGCAGCTCGCATTGAGGACGCTGTTGAGGCAGATATGCGCGAGAACGGCGCAAGCGTGCGCGGAACCGATCAGGTCGGCGCGGACGTGCTCGCACGCCTCGGTTAATACTTGCCCGGCTAAAACTGGCTCAGCTAAAACTAGCTCAGCTAAAACGTGAACTACGCTGTGAAGCCCGGAAGGAATACACCTTCCGGGCTTCACCTGTTCACATCTTGAATGGCAGAAAAGGTGCGCATGCGGCAAACTCATCTTTCCGGTACTCTAAAACAGGTCAGGCACACCCGCCCGGCACCTCGGCGGTGGACACCATCCACCACTAGCTTTGATGCATCCAACTAGCACAGACCGCTAGATGCACCATCTGCCCCGCACGACAACGCGCCCGGCGGCACACACCGGTCCCTCGCCCCGCCGCGAGAACCGCCACTCAAAGAACGCCCACAGAGGCAACTAGACGAAGAGGAACGCAGAACGATGGCAACCGAATTCAGCCACGAAGCAAACCAGTCACCCGCCACCGCCGAACGCCGCGCCGAAATCCTCGCAAACCCCGGCTTCGGTGACTACTTCAGTGACCACATGGTCACCATCGACTGGGAAGGCGACTACAAGACCGGTGGCACCTGGTACGACGCACGAGTGCACCCCTACGGCCCGCTCGTCCTCGACCCCGCAGCATCCGTGTTCCACTACGGCCAGGAAATCTTCGAAGGCATCAAGGGCTACCGCCACGCCGACGGCTCCGTATGGACCTTCCGCCCCGAAAAGAACGCTGCACGCTTCGCGAACTCCGCACGCCGCCTCTCCCTGCCCGAACTGCCCGCTGAGACCTTCATCGAATCCCTGCGCGAACTCGTGAAGATGGACGAGCAGTGGGTACCCACCGGCGACGGTGAAGCCTTCTACTTCCGCCCCTTCATGATTGCTACCGAGGCGTTCCTTGGCGTTCGCCCCGCACGCCATGTGCAGTACCACGTGATCGGCTCGCCCGCAGGTAACTACTTCGGCACCCCCGAACCCGTGGACATCTGGCTCTCCACCACCTACGCCCGCGCAGGCGAAGGCGGTACCGGTGCGGCAAAGTGCGGCGGTAACTACGCGGCATCCATGATTGCCCAGACCGAAGGTGAAAAGCACGGCTGCAAGCAGGTCATCTTCAAGGATCCGCACCGCGGCGACGCCATCGAAGAGCTCGGCGGCATGAACGTGTTCTTCATCTTCGGCAAGGAAAACAAGATTGTTACCCCCGAACTGACCGGCACCATCCTGGAGGGCGTGACCCGCTCCTCGCTGATTCAGCTGGCTAAGGACCGCGGCATGACCGTCGAAGAGCGCGCAATCACCCTCAACGAGTGGCGTGAAGGCGTGGCAAACGGTGACATCACCGAAATCTTCGCCTGCGGCACCGCAGCAGTGGTCGCCCCCATCGGCAAGCTCAAGGCAGAAGACTTCGAAATCCCTGCACCCACCGAGCACTTCGGCGAAATTTCCAAGAGCCTGCGCGAAGAGCTCGTCGGCATTCAGCTCGGCACCGTCGAGGACCGCCACGGCTGGATGACCCGCCTCATCTAATCTCTCACGCGAAATCCCCGCAGGATGCCCCGCCCGACCCCGTACGTCGCGCGGTGAGCAACCCGCGGGGATTCACTGTGCCAGGAAAATGACGTGCCCGGTGATGCTGTGCTCGGCGAATATTGCGCGCGGCGTTGATAATGCGAGGACAGGGGAGGAGAGGCGCACCCCGCCGCCGTCCCTCGATAAAACCCGCCCCGCCGAACCCGACCCCGCTAAAACCCGACCCGCCGCTCACACCCTCGAAGGCTGGTACCCTAGAAAGTATGCGTATTGCACGATTTACCGTAAATAATGAGCTCCACTTCGGGCTGGTAGAAGGCGAAGCGGGCGAAGAAACCCTGCGCGTCATCGCCGGCGACCCCTTCTACTCGGGCGTCGAACCGACCGGCACGACCTACCCCATCGATCAGGTGCGTCTGCTCGCCCCGATCATCCCCCGCTCCAAGGTGATTGGAGCGATCGCAAACTGGGCTGGAACCGAGGCGCCCGCCTCTCCGCAGTTCTTCCTCAAGCCCAACACCACCGTGATTGGCCCCGGCGACCCTGTGACCCTGCCCGAGTACTCCGAAGCCGTCAGCGCAGAAGGTGAACTCGCCGTCATTATCGGTCGTATCGCCAAGTCCGTGCCTCTTGAGCGCGTGCACGAAGTCATCTTCGGCTACACCGTAGCCAACGACCTCACCGCCCGCGACCTGCTCGAGGACCGCCAGTGGACCCGCGCCAAGGGCTTCGACGGCGCCACCCCGCTCGGCCCCTGGATCGAAACCGACCTGGACACCGACTCGCTGAACATCACCACCTGGGTTGACGGCGACGTCGTGCAGGAAGGCAACACCTCCGAAATGCACTACTCCGTAGCCGAACAGGTTGCCGCAGCCTCCGAAATCTTCACCCTGCTGCCCGGCGACGTACTGCTCACCGGCACCCCCGCCGGCATCAGCGTACTGCGCGACGGCAACGAAGTAGAGGTCGAAGTCGAAGGCATCGGCTCCCTCGTCACCCGCGTGCGCGACTAAACAGCCCGCACCCAAAAACGTAACGTACATCCTGAAACACACCGTCAAGGAGACATCATGACCGAATACCACGGTCCCGTACTCAACAGCCCCGCAGACACCCGCGTCCGCTTCTGCCCCTCGCCCACCGGCACCCCGCACGTGGGCATGGTCCGCACCGCCCTCTTCAACTGGGCGTACGCACGCCACACTGGCGGCAAGCTGATCTTCCGCATCGAAGACACCGACGCGGCACGCGACTCCGAAGAGTCGTTCAACCAGGTGCTCGAATCCCTGCACTGGCTCGGCATCAACTGGGACGAAGGCGTCGGCGTCGGCGGCCCCCACGAACCCTACCGCCAGTCTGAGCGTAAGACCGCAGGCATCTACAACGAGATCTTCGAAAAGCTCGTTGAAGGCGGCTACGTGTACGAAGACTTCTCCACCCCCGACGAGGTGAAGGAACGCCGCAAGGCAGCCGGTCAGGACCCGCAGCTCGGCTATGACAACTACGACCGCAACCTCACCGAAGAGCAGAAGGAATCCTACCGCGCTGAGGGCCGCAAGCCCGTGTGGCGTCTGCGCATGCCCGACGAGGACATCACCTTCAACGACCTGGTTCGCGGCGAAATCACCTTCAAGGCCGGCACCGTGCCCGACTACGTGGTCGTCCGCTCCAACGGCGACCCGCTGTACCCCTTCGTGAACCCCGTGGACGACGCGCTCATGGGCATTACCCACGTGCTGCGCGGCGAGGACCTGCTCTCCTCCACCCCGCGTCAGATTGCGCTCTACCGCGCGCTCATCGACACCGGCGTGACCAGCTTCATCCCCGAGTTCGGCCACCTGCCCTACGTCATGGGCCAGGGCAACAAGAAGCTCTCCAAGCGCGACCCCGAGTCGAACCTCTTCCTGCTGCGCGATGCCGGCTTCATCAAGGAAGGCCTGCTGAACTACCTGTCCCTGCTGGGCTGGTCCCTCTCCGCAAACCAGGACGTCTTCAGCATCGACGAGCTCGTCGAGCACTTCGACGTACACGACGTTGTCGCCAACCCCGCACGCTTCGACGTGAAGAAGGCAGAGTCCATTAACGGCGACCACATCCGTGCGCTCGACCCCAAGGACTTCCGCGACCGTCTCATCCCGTACCTGCAGGCTGCAGGCGTACTCGGCGAGACCCTCACCGAGCGTGAAGAGCAGGTCCTCACCGAAGCTGCACCCCTCGTCCAGGAGCGCATGCAGCTGCTCGGTGAAGCACCCGGCCTGCTCGCATTCCTCTTCAAGGCTGATGAAGAAATCAGCACCGCAGACGACGCACGCAAGCAGCTCAAGGAATCCGCACCGCAGGTCCTCGCCGCCGCAATCGAAGCTCTGGAGCCCCTCGAGGACTTCACCGCCGCCAACATTGAGGCAGCCCTGCGCGCCGCAATCGTCGACGGCCTGGAAATCAAGCCGCGCCTCGCATTCGGCCCCGTGCGCATCGCAGTGTCCGGTGAGCGCATCTCCCCGCCCTTGTTTGAATCCATGGAAATCCTGGGCAAGGAATCCTCCCTCGCACGCCTGCGCAAGCTTGCCGCTGAACTGAGCTAGCTATGAATCAATCGATTATGGGGAAGGCGCTGCTCAAGGGCACCCTCATGGCGCTCACCAACGCCTGCATTATCTGGCTGTTCGCCTACATTGCCGGCTTTGACCGCTCCGTATGGATGGTCGTCATCATTATTGCCGGCGCGGCGCTCGCCTACGTGACCGCATTCCTGGAGGCACGCGCCATGCAGAACGCGGCTCGTGGCGGCGACGTGAGCACCTCGTCGTCTGTTGTTGATTCTTCGGATTCTTCTGACTCTTCGGACGAAGAAGACGACTTCGTGGACCCGGGCCCCGACCCGGACGCGGGCGACTTCGACGCCGGAAGCTCCAGCAGTTCGGACTACAGTAGCTACAGCAGCTCCGACTACTCTGGTGGCGGCGATTCCGGTGGAGGCGACTCTGGCGGTAGCAGCGACTAAGCTCTAGAGAATCCCCTTATCCAACGGGAATCAGACGACCGAAAGGTCTGAAGGAACCCGGAGGATAAGGGGATTTTTCATAAATTTAAGAATATTTTTTTGTGATGGATATTTCCTGTAAAACTACTAGTCAGTATGTTTTATGTGGGTGAATCTGGTTCCATTTTGGGGAGTGTGGCAAGAATTTGGTTTGCGCACCCCGGCAAAGGCTCGTATAGTAGTACTTGTTGTTGCGACGAACTGAAAAGTTCAAAGCGAAAACATGCGGTTGTAGCTCAGTTGGTAGAGCACCACCTTGCCAAGGTGGATGTCGCGAG
>ERZ1674236.13-NODE-13-length-75808-cov-12.022692_pt1 | contig 75808 bp, 61 predicted proteins | sample MGYA00581210_ERZ1674236 | MGnify/ENA primary metagenome ERZ1674236 (study PRJEB41354, sample SAMEA4873328) | human saliva metagenome | biome: human-associated habitat [ENVO:00009003]; feature: mouth environment [ENVO:08000002]; material: saliva material...
GTTGAGTACCGCACCCGCCGCATCCTCAGCTTGGTGTAGGAATCCTACTTGAACTGGTCCTTCAGGCGGGAGAAGAGACCGCCGCGGTGCTTGACCTGCGAACCTTCGGTGAGAGATTCACCGCGCAGGGCGGCGAACTGGCGTAGCAGTTCACGCTGTTCTTCGGTCATGTCGGTGGGGGTGACCACCTGGATACGCACCAGCAGGTCGCCGCGACGCTCGGTGCCGAGCACGGTTGCGCCCAGGCCGTTGAGGGTGATCACGTCACCGCTCTGAGTGCCTGCGGGGATTGCAACTTCCTGGTCGCCGTCGAAGGTATTCAGCGGGATGGTGGTGCCCAGTGCCGCCGCGACCATGGGGATGTTCACGGTGGTGACCAGGTTGTCGCCCTCGCGGCTGAAGTACTTGTCACGCTTGACGTTCAGGTCAATGTACAGGTCGCCGTTGGGGCCACCGTACAGGCCTGCCTCGCCCTTGCCGCGCAGGCGGATACGCGCCTGGTCGTGCACGCCGGCGGGAACGTTGAAGGTCAGCGGCACGTCTTCACGTACGCGGCCCTGACCGTGACATTCAGGGCAAGGGGTCTTGATGACGGTGCCGTAGCCGTGGCAGTCGGGGCATTCAACCTGCTGCATGACGGTACCGAGGATGGACTGCACACGGCGCTGCATGAAACCGTGACCGGAGCAGGTGGTGCAGGTTTCGGGCTGGGTACCCTCTGCGGTGCCTTCACCGTTACAGGACTTGCAGGTCACGGCGGAGCGACGCTCAATGGTCTTCTCAACACCGAACACGGCGTCCTGCAGGCTGATGGAGACGGTAATCAGGTCGTCCTGGCCCTGACGCATGCGGGATGCGGGGCCGCGGGCACCTGCCGCGCCGCCGGTGAACATGTTCAGCAGGTCCTCGAAACCGCCGAAGCCGCTGAATCCGCCGCCCGGGTAGCCGCCGCCTCCGGGGTAGCCTGCGCGGCCCTGTTCGTCGCCGGTGGTGTCATAGTTGCGGCGCTTTTCGGGGTCGGAGAGCACCTCGTAGGCGAGGGTGACGCGCTTGAATTCTTCGGCTGCGTCCTCGGAGGGGTTCACGTCCGGGTGCAGCTGGCGTGCCTTCTTTCGGTACGCCTTCTTGATCTCTTCGGGGCTGGCGTCGTTCGATACGCCGAGAGTATCGTAGTGGCTCATGCGTTTCCTTCCTCTCGAGACGATGGCGGTGCTCGATGAGTGCACCGCCAATAATGGTCGTATCAATTCTAGGGGATACTACCCCCGACCCGATACAATGGCTAGGCTGAGTGGGGGTCGCTCCCGCTATCCGCTTAATCTGCGGTGCGCGCCGAACTCCGTTTTAGTTCCCCCGCCGGTTCTGTCTTATGGTTCTGGCGCTGTCACCGCCCTGACTGGCTCTGCTGCCCCTACCGCCCCAAAGGAGAATACGTTGAGTACCCACCACTCCCCCTACGGCTGGGGTGCCCAGGATCTAAACGCCGCCCGCTTGAGCCGCCAGGCGCCAGCCCCGCGTAAGGTGCCGCTACGCCGCGGCCTGCTCATTGAGGATATTAACGGCTGGGTGGGTGAGGTCGTGAAGGCTGAACGCATCGGTGGTGCCCTGTTCTTCGGACTCGAAGACGCGAAGGGTCGCGTGAAGAACTTCCCGTTGGGTCCTGGCTACCTGATTGAGGGTGAGCCCGTTGAGATTGTTGACCCGGTGGCTGCGAAGGAGCCGAAGCGCACGATTTCTCGTTCCGGTTCTATTGCGGTGAAGAACGCCCCGGCTCGGGTGGCGCGCGCCTCCCGCATCTGGGTTGAAGGTCTGCACGACGCCGAGCTCGTGGAGAAGGTCTGGGGCCACGATCTGCGCGTTGAGGGCATTGTTGTGGAGCCGCTGCACGGCGTGGATGATCTTGCCGGCGCTATTCGTGAGTTCGCGCCGGGCCCGGGCCGCCGCCTGGGTATTCTGGTCGACCACCTGATTGAGGGCACGAAGGAGCAGCGCATTGTTGCGGATGCGATGGCTGTGCCGGGTGCCGCCGGGCATGTGAAGATCGTGGGCCACCCGTTCATCGATATTTGGCAGGCGGTCAAGCCGTCGGTGCTGGGTTTGAAGGTGTGGCCGCAGGTGCCGCGCGGTGAGGATTTCAAGAAGGGCACACTGTGTCGTCTGGGTCAGCCGCACGAAACGCAGGCGGATGTGGCGCAGGCATGGAAGCACATTCTCTCCCGCGTTGACTCATACGCTGACCTGGATCCGACGCTGCTCGGTCCGGTTGAATCGCTCATCGATTTTCTCACCGAACCGGGTGCCTAACCACACGGAAACCCGCTATTGCGCCCCCGTCTGCGGGCGCAGGTGTGAATTTGCTCAGAACCTTTCCCTCGAGGGCATTATCCTGTGGGTTTTGTTCCCTAAAGCGGTACAATAGTTGAGCGTGTGGCATTGCCCCTGTGGGTTTATGTTGCACCCTCACTACACTCTGGGTCACCACCGCTCAAACGATTTGCCTCTTCGGAGGGTATTTCCACCGGCTTAGGTGATCACCACAAGAAACTTCTATCGAACCAGGATTTTCGTGACTAACGATGTTCGCCCGGCAACCGGGCCTCAGAAAACCCGTAAGATTAGCGTGATTCAGGACCGCAACCGTGCGACTTTCGCGCATTTCGGCGGCATTCTCGGCATCATCCCTTCCGCTGCGGTTTTCTACGTCAGCCGCAATAACGCGCCCTTCGCTGAGCAGGAGGCTCGCGAGGCAATGAACTTCACCCTCCTGCCCTCCATTGCTCTGGTGGCGCTGTGGGTCGTGTCGTTCCTGCCCGGCATGGGCAACATTGCCATGGTTCTAGGTGCGCTCGTGTGGCTGTTCATGGCTATTGCGTCGCTGCGTGCCGGTATTGAGGTGAATCGCGGTGAGCCGTACAGCTACCGTATGAACCCGCGCCTGCTGGACCGCTTCTACTCCACCGAGAACGCAGAATCCGCAGAATCCTAAGAACTGCCGGTCCTAAACCGCGCTGATAGCTTTTACATTTGAACGCCCCGCACGTTGTGTGTGGGGCGTTCTACGTTTAAGTACTGCTGTTCTAAAGCCTACTGGCGGAGGCGCTGGCACGTTGGGTTGTGCCTGCTGCTGTATTCGTAGGTTTATGTTGCCGGTTGGGGCTGCAGCTGCCCTGCTGGGGATTTTCTTCCGGGGCTTCTTTGCCTAGTGCGCGTGAATTACTGCAAACTCTACCGAATGGTGCTATAGATAATCATTGTTAAACGATCGTGGGCCCCTGTTACCAGGAGCCCACAACCGTATTCACTCAACTTCAGCAAAGACGAGAACACGCTGTTAGACATATACCGTCCTGCCATGACCTATTATGGCACAGCGTAACCTTCAACCACAACTTGAAATTGGGTGTTTTGGAAAATTTTTTCTCGGGAAAGTAATCGAAAAATACGCACCCTAAAAGCGGCATGAAGGAGTGGAAAATTCTTTCGGCTAGTCCAGCACAAATGCAAACAATTAGCACGCCAATGTAAGGTTTGGCGCTCCCCTAAAGTACCCCCAAACAGCCCCGAAAAATTTTTTAAAAGTTTTTTAAGACCCGCAAAAACACCCCGAAATCACCGAAATATTACGGCAATACCGGGGTGCACGCCATTCGCAGGCAGCGTCAGAGAAAAGCATCAAGTGGAGCTGCGACAGACCAGAACCGGAACGCCGCCCCGATTGAAAAGCCCCTTGTCAGACCAATGCTTCTTAGTGTTCCTCGTGCTCGTCAGAGACCTCCGGGAGCAGCTCACGGGTCACAGCGTCGCCCAGAAGTCGCCCCTTGAGGGTCAGTCGCACGTGAGCTTTAGGGTCAGGTTCAGCTTGAGAATTCAAAGCATCAGGCTCAATCAGAGCTTGAGAAACTAGCCAGCGCAACGAGGCGCCCAGCTGCGCCTCATCGTGCACCGCGAGCAGCTCGCGCATCGCCAAACCCTCACGCACACGGATCATGAGCATAATCGTCTCAAAAGCACGGGTGGCGGTGTCCAGCACCTCACGTGCCGCCGCCGGGGACTCCCCCGCACGCACCTTCTGCGCGTAGGGCACCGGGTGCTTCACGTTCCACCAGCGGGTACCGTTCACGTGCGAGTGTGCGCCGGGACCGATGCCCCACCAGTCCTGGTTGCGCCAGTAGGCGAGGTTGTGGTCGCTGCGGGTGTCCTCGCTGCGCGAGTAGTTGGAGACCTCGTACCAGTTGTAGCCGGCTTCGGTGAGCAGCTCCTCGGCGAGCAGGTACATGTCCGCCATGAGGTCTTCGTCGGGCATGGTGTACTCGCCGCGGCGGATCTGGGCGGCAAGCTTGGTGCCGTCCTCCACGATCAGAGAGTACGCGGAAATATGGTCCGGCTCGTAGGAAATTGCGGCGCGAACACTTTGCTCCCACTGCTGCTGGCTCTCCCCCGGCGAACCGTAAATCAGGTCCACGGACACCTGCAGGCCGACCTCCTTGGCCCAGGCGACGACCTTCGGCACGTTGGAGGGTGTGTGGGTGCGGTCGAGTACCTGTAGCACCTCGGGGACGACAGACTGCATGCCGAAGGATACGCGGGTGAAGCCACCGTCCTTGAGGGTTTGCAGGTCTTCGCGGGTGACGGAGTCGGGGTTCGCTTCGGTGGTGACTTCTGCGCCCTCGACGAGGCCGAATACGTCGATGGCTGCCTGCAGGATGCGTACGAGGTCGCGGGCGGGCAGTTTGGTGGGGGTGCCGCCTCCGAAGAAGACGGTGTGCATGGGGCGTTTTGCGACGCCGGATGCCTCGAGGGTGCGGGCGGCGAAGAGGATTTCTGCGATGGCGTCGGCGGCGTAGGTGCCGAGGCCGATGCCGTCGCCGAAGTCTTCGGTGGCGTAGGTGTTGAAGTCGCAGTAGCCGCAGCGTACGGAGCAGAAGGGGATGTGTACGTAGAGGCTGAAGTCGCGGGTTTCGCATCCTGCCGCGCTGGTGGCGGGGATGCGCCCGTCGCGGGGTGCGGGGGCGCCGGTGGGCTGGGCGGGCATTCTGCCTCCTGGAACTAGGTGTAGAGGCGGGGGGATCAAATATGGGCACCGCGCATGCGGCTACGTGGGTAGCAACAGCGGGCGGGTAATATCAACAGACAGCGTGCAGAGAACCCGGCGGTACACGAGGCACCAGCCGGGTTCTCCACAATCAACAGGTCAGCACACATCCGGAAAAGCTACAGCAGCGAAAGGCTACTTCTTCTTTTCCTTCTCCTCGCCCGAAGACAGTGCCGCAATGAAGGCTTCCTGCGGAACCTCCACACGACCGACCATCTTCATGCGCTTCTTGCCTTCCTTCTGCTTCTCCAGCAGCTTACGCTTACGCGAAATATCGCCACCGTAACACTTCGAAAGAACGTCCTTACGCATCGCGCGAATATTCTCTCGGGCAATAATACGCGAACCGATAGCCGCCTGAATCGGCACCTCAAACTGCTGGCGAGGAATCAGCTCACGCAGCTTAGAAGTCATCATCAGGCCGTACGAGTACGCCTTATCGCGGTGAGTAATGGCACTGAACGCATCCACCTTCTCACCCTGCAGCAGGATGTCGACCTTCACCAGGTCAGCCTCTTCCTCACCGTCGAACTTCCAGTCCAGCGACGCATAACCGCGGGTACGGGACTTCAACTGATCGAAGAAGTCGAACACAATCTCCGCCAGGGGCAGGCGGTAACGCATCTCCACACGATCCTCGGACAGGTAATCCATGCCGCCAATCTGGCCGCGGCGAGCCTGGCACAGCTCCATAATCGCACCAATGTACTCGCTCGGGGCAATAATCGTACACGCCACCATGGGCTCGCGAATCGTCGCGACCTTACCCTCGGGGAATTCGCTCGGGTTGGTCACACGCTTAGCGTTACCGGTCTCGTCCACCACGTCGTAAATAACGTTCGGCGCGGTCGAAATCAGGTCCAGGTTGAACTCGCGTTCCAGGCGCTCACGCACAATCTCCAGGTGCAGCAGACCCAGGAAGCCACAGCGGAAACCGAAGCCCAGAGCGGCAGAAGTCTCCGGCTCGTAAATCAGTGCGGCATCGTTAAGCTTCAGCTTATCCAGCGCGTCACGCAGCGCCGGGTAGTCCGAACCATCAATCGGGAACAGGCCAGAGAACACCATCGGCTTGGGGTCCTCGTAACCGCCCAGGGACTCCTGCGCAGGCTTCGCGGCGGAGGTGACGGTATCACCCACACGGGACTGACGGACGTCCTTCACACCGGTAATGAGGTAACCCACCTCGCCCACGCCCAGGCCCTTCGACGGGACAGGCTCAGGGGAAATCACGCCGATTTCGAGCAGGTCATGCTCAGCGCCGGTGGACATCATCTTAATCTTCTGACGCGGCTGCAGGCTACCGTCCACAACACGCACGTAGGTGACCACGCCGCGGTACGAGTCGTACACCGAGTCAAAAATCATGGCACGGGCCGGGGCGGAGGCGTCACCCTGCGGGGCGGGAATCGCCTCTACAATACGGTCCAGCAGAGCCTCAACACCCTCACCGGTCTTACCCGATACGCGCAGAACCTCGTCCGGCTCGCAACCAATCAGGTTCGCCAGCTCCTCAGCGTACTTATCGGGCTGAGCCGCGGGAAGGTCAATCTTATTCAGCACCGGGATGATGGTCAGGTCGTTCTCCATCGCCAGGTACAGGTTCGCCAGGGTCTGAGCCTCAATACCCTGGGCGGCGTCCACGAGCAGAAGCGCACCCTCACACGCAGCCAGGGAGCGGGACACCTCATAGGTGAAGTCCACGTGGCCGGGGGTGTCAATCATGTTCAGCGCGTAGGAGGTACCGTCAACATCCCAAGGCATGCGCACAGCCTGAGACTTAATGGTGATACCGCGTTCACGCTCAATGTCCATGCGGTCCAGGTACTGCGCCTTCATATCGCGCGGGGCAACCACGCCGGTGGCCTGCAGCATACGGTCTGCGAGGGTGGACTTACCGTGGTCAATGTGGGCGATAATGCAGAAGTTGCGAATAATCGCGGGGTCGGTCGCCGCCGGAACGGGCGGGTTCTTCGACATGGGTGCCAATCACATCATCCTTTCGAGATGCTGGCTGCGGGTATGGGCATAGTTACCTATCATTTTCCCATACCCGCGCCATATGTGCGAACGGACCTAGCGTTCCGAAGAATCCTCCGCAGAATCCGCACCATCATCGGCAGGGTTTACGCCCTCGGAGGCGCCGCTGAGGGAATCCAGGTAGCCCTCAATATCCTCGGCAATCACCTCACCGGAGACAGTGCGCAGAGTCGAATCCATCTTCTGCTCAATCTCACGCACCAGCTCAACCTTCTCGTAGTCCTTCGCCATTTCTTCGGCGAGCTCCGCCTCCCACTCATCAGCGTGGGCGCGCAGGCGGTCGTACTCCTCAGACTCGACCTTAATGCCGAGGATGACTTCCAGCGCCTCGATCAGGCTCACGACCGCGCGCGGGTTCTGCTGGTCAAAACTCAGATACCCCGGGATGCTCATACGCAGCATGACAGAGGAGGACAGGCCGTGCTCGGCGGCGAGCGCAGACATCGCCATCGTCACCGAGGTAGAACCGGTGTAGTCCTCGTGCAAAATACCGGGGATTGCCGCCAGCTTCTCGTCGTGAGTGGTCAGCGTGTACGGGTACGGGCGGGTGTGCGCCACCTCATCCTCGAAGGTCTCAACGAAGATCGCGTGGTCCACGTGGAGCTTCTTCACGTACTTGAAGAAGCGGGTCATGAACCGCCGCATGCACAGGCTGGGGGCGGGGCCGGTCACCACGAGCAGGCGCAGGCGACGCTCCGGGATAGTGACCATGTTGTAGAACATCTTGGGCCACACCAGGACCGTGGAATCGGAGTCGTCGCTGTTCTGCAGCTGCGGGGCGACGGAACCATAGTCGTAGAAGTCGTCCATGTCGAAGCCGGGGCTCTCATCGCACGGGTCGAACGCGCGGTGAATCACGTCGAGGGCGTCCTCACCGTTGCCCGGGGGTTCCTTCGCGGAGTTGAAGCCGACCAGCATGACGGTCGTGTAGTTGTCCTCCTCGGAGGATTCGCTCAGGCGCAGCTTGCCGAGCAGTCCCTTCTTCGCGGGCTGTTCTGTGGAGGCGGGCTTGGCGAAAGCGTCAAAGAGTCGGGCGGGCGGGAAGTTCGGCTGGCTCATCGTTGGTCCTTAGCTCGTGGTCGGTTCACCGGGTACATGGGGGGGTGTATGGAAAGTTGCCGGTGAACTGTCGGTGGTTGTGTAGTGTGTATCGGCGATGCTCACTCCCCCACGCTATATATATGGTGCGGGCGGTGTGCGGTACCGCCGATAGTTCCCACTATACGGGCTCCCGCGCGACCCGCAAGCGGTTTCGTCACCGGGCGGGCGCCTTCATAGGATTGGGCATAAAAATTCAGTAACGAGTCACCAGATGCAAACAGATTACTCACCCGCAGTTGCGTTTAGCCTTTCACATGTTGCAGCGTGTCCTGTCATAGTGAAGTGTGACTGGTTATGATGACTGGTATGGATTCACAATTTATAGCAAATCTTATTTCTGGCATATCAGCACTTGCTACCGTCGTTGCGGCCATTTATACAAGGCGGCAGGCTATTGGTTCTAAGGAAGCGAAGGCAAAAGCAGAGGAATCACACAAGGCAGCTCTAGATATGCGTGATGCGGCTCAGCGTTCTGCAAAGGCTGCAGAAGAACAGGCTAACCAGGCTGAGCTGGCACGTAAAGCTGCAGAGGAACGAGCCCAACAAGCTGAAAAGTCACTCAAGCAGATGCAACAGATTGTCGCTGAACAGCAGAGCCAATCCCAGTCGCAGTCTAAGATTGCGGCTAACCTATGGCGCCCTAAATTTCAGCTAACTCATGTCCGAGAAATTCGGTACAAACTACAAAACATCAGCGAGCATTCTTTAGATGTGCTTAAAGTTGTAAACCAGAATGAATTTTTCCGGTGCGATGATATCAACCAGCAGTTTAATCCAGGCGAATCACTCGACATTCTTCTAGGTGGTGCGGGGGAGATTCCCTTACCTTCAAATTTAATTCTTCAGGTCGCGGGTCGGAATGAACCTATCCACGTTCAGATTCCAGGTAAATCTGGCTAAGAAATTGATTATGCCGGCATACGGCATACCAGCAAAGGGCCCGCTGGCTCCTAATAGATAGCTCCGTACTGATAAAGGTGCAGGGCTATTTTTACAGTACGCAGGAGAGGGTGTAGCGCTGCCGATATTTCCCACTATACGGGCATGACTCCCTCCAAAATTCGGGTACGGAAAAATTCAGTCACGAGTCATCAGATGTGAATACTTCACCTGTGAGCGGTTGTGGATAGTCTTTAGCCCGCTATAGTGTTTCCTGTCATAGCGGGGCGTATTGATTAGGATGATAAGTATGGACTCACAATTATTTTCCAATTTCTTTGCTGGCCTGTCGGCACTTGCAGCTATCATTTCGGCTATCTGCGCCTTTATCGCGTGGTATCAATCCATTGGCTCCAAGAAAGCGAAAGCGGAGGCAGAGGAACGAGCCCGACAGGCAGAGGAATTGCTCGCGCAGATGTCAGATATTGCATCCAGCCTACGCCGGCCTATCCTGGAGCTGGTTCATGAAAACAAGAACCACCCTGATCATGAACGCTACAGATTGCGTAATAACATTGGGCACCCTGTCACGATTCTTGAGGTAATGAATCTGCAGGAATTCTTTGTCCGCTACTGCGATATTCCTGAGTTACCTGCGGAGGTGCACCGCGGCAATCCAGTTAATTTCTCTCTACCTCATGATGTAACCGTTAAGAGTCTGGAGCTCCGAATCAAAGTCAGTGGGAAGGAAGAAACTCTCTTTGTCGAGATTCCTCGATAGTTCGAGCTTTCAACATCAAGAATCAGCAGACCTTCCGTAAGTTTGACGATATTGAAACAGGTGGCTACAGCAGTAATTGCTCGGGCATATATGGCAGGCAGCCTGCCCCCCTCTTACTCCCCCTTGAGTTGCTATTCATTACAGCAGGTAAGCAGATAAAAGAAACCCCCTGCGTTCCCCTTAGAGGAGGGGGAACACAGGGGGTCTCTGCCCTTAAACCAGAGAGGTACTTAGGTACCTCGCAAGTTTTAGAAAGCCTTGTTTACCAGCGCAGCAAGACCGGACTTCTTGTTTGCAGCGGTCTTCTTGTGCAGAACACCCTTGGAAACAGCCTTGTCCAGCTTACGGTTCACAAAACGCAGAGCCTCAACAGCAGCTTCCTGGTTCTGTGCCTCAACAGCAGCCTTGACCTTGCGGGTCGCGGTCTTCAGCTCGGACTTTACAATGTTGTTGCGCAGGCGAGCCTTCTCGTTGGTGAGGATACGCTTCTTCTGAGACTTAATGTTAGCCACAATTAAACTTTCTGTTTTGTCTTATTGGTCGGTGAGGGCGACGCTGGCCGATCATCGACTGAGCGGCGTGGGGATGCCTATGGCAACCGGCCAGCAGTGCCCGATGACCATCGGACACTCAACCACACATAATACCAGATGAACAGCCTCCACGACAGACCCCCGCGGAGAGAAAAATACTGTGAAAACCGCTACAGGCAGCCTCCACATCCGGCGCAGATAATCGGCACCGGTCGCCGGTGAAACTACCGGCACAGGGCGTTAGCCGTTATGGCGAGTCCACGCACGCTCAATCAGGCGGAACGTATCCTCCGGCATAATCGCACCCTCACGGCGCATCGCATCCGGGCGAACACGAATCACACGATTCAGCTTCACCTCAGAAGCGCGGCCCTGCGGATCCCACGGACCCGAACCAATATCAAGGTAGTTCGGGTCAGCGTGCTCACGGTTATTGTGGTCCTTGCTGGTCATCATCAGCGCCAGCAGGTACTCACCGTCACGACCCACCAGAAGCACCGGGCGGTCCTTACCCTGCGAGTGGTCCTCCTCGAAGGGAACCCACGTCCACACGATTTCACCCGGGTCAGCGTCGCCGTCCAGGGAGGGCGAGTACTCAAAGTTGATCATGTCGCGGTAATCGCCCGGGTAATCCGAACCGTCGGATGCGCCGGTCGAAGCCGGTGCGGAAGGCTTCGGTGCCGAGGAAGACTTCGGGGCGCTCGGCTTGGGCGCCGAAGAGCCGGAGGTACGAGCCTCACCCTGACGAGATTCGCCCTTGTGGGACTCGCTCTTCTGGGAGGACTCGGAGCCGCCCTTAGACGCAGTAGCGTCGTTGAGGGCATCCTCTGCCGCCTTCTGCAGGAAGGGCAGCAGGGCAAAGAAAATTTTCTTCAGAATTTCGAGCATGGGCTCTATTATGCACTACAGGCGCGGAGGTAGAGCAATCGCCAAAACAGCCTGCTCCACCGCATACACAGCGTCCTGCGACTCGCCCTTCAGCTGGGCGTCCGCATCAGCCAGAAGCTGCACAATATGCGCCAACTGGGCGCCGGTAAAACGGCGGCCGTCACGCTGAGCCTGCTCAACCTGCCACGGTGACATACCCACCTCACGCGCCAGCTCGTTAGCGCTCATGCGCACGTGGTGCACGCGCGCAATATTGCGGAGACGCATGGCGAGCGCACCCAGCATCGGAATCGGCTCCGTGCCGGTGGCAAGGGAGTGGCGGAGCAGACGCAGAGCCTCCGGGGCGTTACCGGAAATCGCGGCGTCGCTCACACGGAATGCGGTGACTTCGGTGCGGCCGCCGTAGTAGCGGTTCACCGCCTCTTCGGTGATGTCACCGGGTACGTCAGAGAGCAGCTGCTGGCATGCGGCGGCAAGCTCAGCAGTGTCGGAGGCGGCAGCCGTCAACAACGCCAGAGCCCCGCCGGTAATCGGGCGCTGAGCTGCTGCGAACTCCCCCGCCAAGAACTCGCTCTTCTCGCGGTCGGTCTTGAGCGCCTTGCAGTTAATGAGCACGAACTGGGAGCGCACCAGGTCGATGAGCTTCTTGCCGCGGTTACCGCCCGAGTGGTTCAGAATGAGCATGATGTCCGGCTCGGGGGCGTTCAGGTAGGCGAGCGTATCGGTCAAAAACTCGTCGCTCATGGAGGCGAGGTTCTCAACCTCAATGATTTTCGCCGAACCGAATAGGGAGGGCGAAGCGTGCAGGATCAGCTCCCCCGCCGTGTAGGTGGCGGCGTTAATCTGAACGCGGTCCACCTCCGGGTGGATGCTGCGGAACAGCTCACGCAGGCGTGCCGCGGCACGGGAGGCGAAGTACTCCTCTGGGCCGTAGAGCATGACGGCGGGTGCCGGGGTGACGGTACGCCACGCGGTGTCGAGGGCGGGGCCGCCTCGGCGGGCGTAGCCTCGGGAACCACCACGCTGGGTTGAACGCTTACGCTCGGACACGCTTATCACTCGCCTTTATCTGCAGGGTACGGGCTGAACTCGACCCCGCTGCGCACGGGGTGCTGCGCGGGTAGAGTCTCGAGTATCCATCATAGCGTTTTCTTCTCAGATGCCTCCTAGCGTTGGTTAGGGTTAGTCGGTCAGGGTTAGATGCCCGCAGTTAGTCGGTTAGGAACGGGCGTGCCGGTGGGAGGGCGCGGTGCGCGGTACCACCCGCAAATACTGCCGGTGCGTGACCGCACGGTAGCGGCGCGCATCCACCCACCACAGGGCTACGCTCAACGCCAGCACGCAGAGGGCGCTACACACCACCGCAGGGAGGCTCGAACCGGGCTCCCACAGGTTACCCGGCGCATGCGCGGCAGTGTGTGCCGCCCACTCGATGCCCTGCGCGGCAAGGCCACCGGCGCGCAGGCACACATCCGCCAGAGCGGGCAGACCCAGGAGCATGAATCCGAGCGCAACCAGTCCGGCGAGCATACTCAGCGGCGCCAAAGGAGCGGCAATCAGGTTCGCTGGAACCGAATAGAGCGGCACCTTACCGCTCATCGCCAGGATCAGAGGGGTGCACCACAGGGACGCCACAATCGGTGCGGCGAGCATTTCCGCGCAGAACACCGGCATGACGCGCATGAGCAGACGAATCAGCGGCGGGCCCAGCAGAATCAGCGCGGAGGTTGCCGTCACCGACAGAGCGAACCCCATATCCACGGCGAGGTGCGGGGCGGCAAGCAGACACATCAGCACCGTTGTTTGCAACGCCGCCAAGGACTGGCGACCCGAACCGCGTAGCATCGCGTAGGCACCGAGCAGACCCATGGCGAGGGAACGAATCACGGAACCCTCAGAGTCCAGCAGCATGGCGTAGGCGAGTACCGCCGCAACCCCGCACAGCACCATGACGCGGTGCGGAATGGCGAAGGTGCTCAACCGGTGCACGAGCGGCGGCAGGGCGTGGGCATTTGGCGGGGTAGGTTGTTGAGGCTGGGCGGGTTGTTGCGGGTAGGCCGATTGTTGAGGGTGGGCAGGGCGCCGGGGGTACGCGGGGCGGCGAGAACGAGCCGCGCTTCTCTCCCGCAACCGCTGCATCCAGGAACGGAACAGCAGGTATGCGCTGGCAAGGCGGTACGGGCGAACCGCCAACACCAGCCGGTACGCACCCAAAAACACAATGGCAATATTCGCCCCGGACACCGCCGTAATATGGCTGAGCCCGCTGAGCTTATACTCCTCCCGCGCGGTGGAACTCATCAGCGAATCGTCCCCATAGGCGGTACCCAAAACCAGCGCCGCCGACTCCGTGCCGAGAGTGTCCAAGGCGCGGGTGCGCAGCTGCTCCTTGAGCTTGGACAGGTACGGCTCCGCCGCCGTCCGGGTGACAGCGTTCGATCCGGCACCGTAGGCGGGCGCAGGAAAAATAGTCGCGCCGCTCAGCTTCGCCGTGGAGCCGTTGAATTCCACCGTGCCGAGGGCGGTCACCTTCATGCCCGGATAAATCGCCTGCGAGCGCGCGGTACCGCTCCCCTGGTGCTTAGCCGCAGAAAAACTCGCCGCCGAACTCGCCTCCAGCCGCTGCGCGGCGCTCTTTGCCGGACCGTCACACCGGTACACGCGCACCCGCTCATTCACCAGCGCACGCACGCTCCGCCCCTGAATTTCCTCCAGCTTAATAACCACCAGAGTAGTGCGCGGATCCACGCGGCGAACCTGCTCCACCGTGCCATTCAGACGAAGCGAAGCACCCTGCGCCTGCTGTAGCGTGGCGCGGGATGCATCCACCCCCGTAGCGCACAAAAGCACCGCCTGAACCGTGACAATACATGCCAGGAAAACCAGCTGACCGGTCGTGCGAAAGAGCAGGCTGTAGGGCATCACCGCACGCGGCGGGAAGAAGAGCAGAATCGCCAGGCACCCCAGCAGGGCAATGAGCACGCACGCCAGCGGATGCACCACCCGCCACGTGCCCACGGTCAGCGCCGCCGCGGTAAAAGCCCACAGCGCCAGCACCGTAAAACTCAGGCGAAGGTCCAGGTGAATGAGGCTTCCCTGGGCGCGCAGCTCCTGCTCATCACGGCGGGTACGCCACCGTTCAGCACCGATGCTCCAGCGGTAGCGGGTACGGTCATACGCCGTAGCCGCAGACCGGGTGAGGCGCCGGGTGAGGTGCAAGCTACCGGGAAAGAGCTCCCGCTCCCCTGCGTGCTGGCGGTTCTGCTGTCGGTTCGGCCTGCGGTTCTGCAAGCGATTCTGCCGGGGCATTAGACCGTCACCAGCGGACGCAGATTCTCCAGCATCGACGGGCCAATGCCGGGCACCGCATCCAGCTCATCCACGCTACGGAAACCGCCGTGCGCCTCACGCCAGGCAATAATGCGCTGAGCCATTGCCGGACCAATACGCGGCAGGGTCTGTAGCTCCTCAGCGGTGGCGGTGTTAATGTTCACCGGGGTTGAGCCCTTCTGCGCGCTGCCTGCAGGAGTTAGCGTGCGTGCAGGCTGAGGCTGAGTGCCACCCTGCGAAGCGCCGTTCTGCGATGCACCATTCGCCGCGTTACCCTGACCCGCATTCGCCGTGCCACCGTTGGGCTGAATCTGCGCCGGAGCAGCCGTCTCACCACGATGCGGCACATAAATCTGCACCCCGTCACTGAGCGCACCGGCAAGATTCACGCGGTCCAGGTCAGCATCCGCGGCGGCACCGGAGGCGGCAGCAATCGCATCCACGGCACGCCCCTGCGCGGGCAGCGTGTACACGCCGGGGTTGTTCACGGCACCCGCCACGTGCACCCGCACGGTAGCCTCACCGGAGGCGCCACCCTGCGCAGATTCACTCGGGTTAGCGCCCGGCTGAGCGGTGGACTGAGCACCGGGGCTCTGCTGGGCGCCCACCGCCTGCACCGATTCGGCGGAAGCACTCGGGGAGGCGACCTGCTCGGCACGCGGCGCCGCCGAAAACTGGGTCACACCCCACACCACAGCAACCAACGCCAATACCGCCACCAGAAGCAGCACGCGCGGCGACAAGCCCCAACGGGTACTGCGGGTGGTGCCGGGCTGATCAGCCTGCTCCCACTCCGCCCAATCGTCCACCTCGTTCCAATCGGGCTGCTGATCCCAGTCAGCCCAACCATTCGACTCCGGCTGGGATGCCGCGGACTCGGCAGGTGTTTCTTCGGCAGGTACCTCCGCGGGCGTTACCTCAGTTGAGATTGCCAGCGGCACGGTGTCCTCAGCATCCGGCGCACCGTTCTTGCGGGCGCGGGGGCTGCGGTAGAGGCTGTTCATCAGGGAGCGGGCGCTACGCTGCGCGCCGCTCTGCTGGGTTGTGTTGCCAGGCTGGGCTGCGCTGTCCTGAGCAGGGCTCTGTACAGCGTTCTGGTCGGGGTTGGGGGTCATGCTCGTCATACCCCTACCCTAGGCTCACGCGCGCGAACGCACGAGCACACGCAAAGAACCTGTGGATAACTCCCCTCGCACAACGCGAAAGGGGCCATCCACAGGCTCATTTTTGAAAAATATGCGGTTTTTGTTCAAAAACGGAGGGGTTTGGTTTGTCATAAAACCGTCACAAACACCTCAGCCACACGCCTAGACACACAAGCTACCCGCGCCGTTTAAGAGCAGAATCTAGCCTTCGCTTAGTCCTCGCGCGGCAGCTCAGTACCCGGAACCCCCAGCTCCGAAGCACGCTTATCAGCCATGACCAGCAGGCGACGAATACGGCCCGCAATCGCGTCCTTCGTCATCGGCGGATCAGCCAGACGACCCAGCTCATCCAACGACGCATGCTTATGCAGCACACGCAACTCACCGGCATAGCGCAGATGATCCGGCGCCTCATGACCCAGAATCTGCAGGGCACGCTCCACGCGGGCGCTCGCCGCAACAGCCGCCTGAGCGCTACGGCGCAGGTTCGCATCATCAAAATTCGCCAGACGGTTCGCGGTCGCACGAACCTCCTTGCGGGTGCGCGCCTCACGCCACGTGGTCAGAGTGCCGGTCGCGCCCATACGCTCCAGCAGCTGCGAAATGGTCTCGCCGTCACGCACCACCACACGGTCGGTGCCGCGCACCTCGCGTGCCTTCGCAATAATGTCCAGGCGACGAGCCGCACCCACCAGCGCGAGCGCCGCCTCCGGACCGGGGCAGGTAATCTCCAGGGAGGAGGAACGACCCGGCTCAGTCAGCGAACCGTGCGCCAAGAACGCGCCGCGCATGACCGCCTCGGCGTCCTGCAGGGAGCCGTTCACCACAGCCGGCGGCAGGCCACGCACCGGGCGGCCACGCAAATCCAGCAGACCGGTCTGGCGAGCCAGCGCCTCACCGCCGTGATCCACACGCACAATGTAGCGGCCGCCTCGACGCAGGCCACCACCGCTGACGCTGGTCAGCTCAGAGTCGTGGCCGTAAATCTCCGCGATGGTGCGGCGCATGCGGTGGGCGGTTGCCTCGTGGTCGACCTCAGACTCCACCACGATTCGCCCCGAGACAATGTGCAGGCCTCCGGTAAAACGCAGAATCGTAGAGATTTCTGCCTTACGAGCAGAGACTTTCGTTGCCTCGTAGTTGGCGAGTTCGTCCTTGACGAGCGTGGTTAATGCCATGAACAGGTCCTTCTAGGCGTAGTGTTTAAGTCTAAAAATCAGGAAAAGGGGCGCACATAACAGCCAGCTCAAGCAACACACTTGAGCAGCAAACCCAAGCCAGTAAACCTAGGAGCTCAGCTCAAACGCTTCGTTGTACGCAGCCGCAAGCTTCAGCGGGTCGTGCACATTCGGCTGGGCGCTCGAACGCAGATGCGCCCACACAACCTTCGCACCCATCGCAGAAGCCTCACGCTCCAGCTCGGAACGGTGATCAGCCTGCATGTCAGCGTCAGCAATCACCGCGTCAAGGTGAAGCTTCGGGGCGTACTGGCGCAACAAATCCAAGTGCGTTGCCGGGGTGAAGCCGACCGTCTCCTTATCGTCGGAGAGGTTCATGACCACGCAGCGGCGCGCCTCCGTGCGGATAATCGCCTCACGCTGAGCATCCAACAGCAGATGCGGCAGAACCGACGTACGCCACGAACCCGGACCCAAAACAATCCAGTCGGATTCTTCAATAGCGGAAAGCGCCTCCGGGCAGGGGCGAGCATTCTCAGGGGTCAGACCAATATCGTGAACCCGCTCCTCCTTCGAGAGGTTCACCTGGCCGACCACCTTCACACGCTCAATACCGCCGCCGTTATGCTCACGCAGCACAGTGCCGTAAATGACCATCGGATCCAACGCCATCGGCAGCACACGGCCGCGCGCATTCAGCAGGGCACCCGCCCAGTCCAGACCCGCAACCGGGTCATCCAGCAGCTGCCAGAGAGTCGCAATCAGCAGGTTACCGAGAGCATGGTAATCCAGCGGGAACTCACCCTCATACCCCTCGGGCGCGCTAAAACGATGCTGCATCACATCACGCCACGTGCGACCCCAATCGGTGTCATCACACAGCGCAGAAAGCGCCATACGCAAATCACCCGGAGGGAGAATACCCATCTCCTCACGCAAACGACCCGACGAACCGCCATCGTCAGCAACCGTCACAACAGCCGTCAAATCAGGCGTGACATGGCGCAATGCAGACAGGGAACCGTACAGCCCGTGACCACCACCCATCGCCGTGACCTTCGGCGAACGGTGCGTGGTCTTCAACAGGCGCAAAGCCTGAGTCGGCAGAGCCGGCAGGCGCGGAATACCCTGAGTGTCATAACTGGTCGAATGGGTGGACATAGTAATACCTCACATACCCGGAAGGAATGGTATGCCGGCCCCACGGTGTGCGGGGCCGGACGGCGGCTAATAAAACACGACGCGGTGGTTGGGACGCGCCGGGCGGAACTTACTCGCGGCCCTTGTCACGGTGCTGAACGTTCACGTTCAGCTCACCGAAAGCAGAGAGACGACGAGCCAGTTCCTCCGTCACAGCCACGGAACGATGCTTACCACCGGTGCATCCAATTGCGATGGTGGCATAGTACTTGCCCTCACGGCGGTAACCTTCAAGCACGGGGCGAAGAGCCGCAAGGTAGTTGCTGATGAACTCCTCGGTGCCGGCGTGCTCCAGCACGTAGTCGCGCACCGGGGCGTCCTGACCGGTCAGGGGGCGCAACTCCGGAACCCAGTGCGGGTTCGGGATGAAACGCATATCAGCCATGTAGTTAGCGTCCGAAGGCGCACCGTACTTGAAGCCGAAGCTCATCACGGTCAGGTTCAGCTTCTTATCCGCACCCTCAGCAAACATTTCACGCACGGTACGAGCCAGCTCGTGAACGTTCATGCCGGTGGTGTCAATGGTGCGGTCAGAAGCGAGGCGCAGACCTTCAAAGAGAGTGCGTTCAGCGCGAATACCGTCGAGGACGCGGCCCTCACCCTGCAGCGGGTGCGGGCGGCGCTGAGCCTCGTAGCGAGCAATAATGGTCTCGTCCTTGGCGTCAAGGAAGAGCATGGAGAAGTCAATATCGGACTTGCGCAGAGTCTCAATCGCAGCGGGAAGATCGGAGAACAGTGCGCGGGCGCGAACGTCAATACCGAGCGCCACCTTCGGAACTCGTGCACCGTCGCGGGTCACCAGCTCAGCCAGGGAACCGAGCATCTGCGGCGGGATGTTATCGATAACGTACCAGCCCTCATCCTCAAGTACGTTTGCGACAGTGCTGCGGCCTGCACCGGAAATACCGGTGATCACCAGAATCTGAGGGCGCTCCTCACTCTGGGCGGACTGTACCGTGGCGGGCTTGCTCTGATTCTCGGGCATGGTGCTTCTTCCCCTTCAACGCGAAATACTCTCTATGCCATGATACAAGACCTTTATCTGACGGTTCAGGGGTACGGTCAGAAATTTCACCACTATGACAGAAATATGAGACGCTGCCCCCGGCGGAACCCCGGAAGGAACCCCAGAAGAAAGAAACCCGCATCACAAGTGCTTGCGCATAATGCTCCCCGAGGGGTCTACAGAAGGAGGCGGGCGGCAGAGCTACGGAGGGTACAGCAAAGCCCGCACGACACCTCCCACAGGAAGTACCGCACGGGCTTTGAAGATACGTAAGCAAGCGCGCACCAGCTGAGTAGCTACGCGGACGCATGAGGATTCTTAGGCAGAAAGCTCAGGCAGGAAAGCCGCCACATGCTCCAACAGACGCACCGACAGCTCCTTCTTCGAACCGGAGAACACCGGCGCCTCATCAACCAGGGTCGACAGCAGCGTAATCGTGTTATCGTCCGTGCCGAAACCACGATTCACACCCACCGTATTGACCGCCAAGAAGTCCGTGCCCTTACGCTGCAGCTTCTCACGACCCAGCTCCAACGGAGTCTTCTCCGCCGAACCGGTCTCCGCCGCAAAACCAACAATGAGCTTCGGACCGAGGGTGCTCTCCCCTGCCTCACGAGCCTGCTGGCGGCGCACCACGACCTCACGCAGAATATCCGGGTTGCGCACCAGCTGAATCACCGGCGCATCCTCAGAATCGGCGCTCTTCTTAATCTTGAACTCGGCAAACTCGGCGGGCCTAAAATCAGCCACCGCCGCAGACATGATCAGCACATCCGCCGCCGCGCTCGCCTCAAGGGTCGCCTCACGCAGCTCCAGGGCGCTCACCACGCGGGTCACCTGCACACCCTCCGGCGCGGGAACCTCAAGGTTCGCGCCGATCAGGTGCACGGTCGCGCCCAGGTCGCGTGCCGCCTCCGCGAGCGCCACACCCTGCTTGCCGGTCGAACGGTTGCCGAGGAAGCGCACCGGGTCCAGCGCCTCACGGGTGCCGCCAGCGGTAATGACCACGAGGCGACCGGCCAGAGGACCACGCAACGATTCGGATGCGCCAGTTGCCTTGCCCGAATCAACCTGACCAGGCTCAGCCTTGCCCGAATCAACCTGACCCAGCAGCGCCGAAGTCAGCGTCGCCGCCATACGCTCCTGCTCCGTACCCGTGTACAGGGGTTCAGTCGGCGCGTAACCGGGCGTGTACACCGGGTGCACCTGCCCCTTCGGGAAGCGCGCAATCACATCCAGCGCCACCGCGAAAATATCCTCCGGCTCAGGCATGCGACCCGGACCAGAATCCGGGCCCGTCAAACGCCCAATCGCAGGCTCAATCACGTGATAACCCCACGAACGCAGAATCTGCACATTCGCCTGAGTCGCCGGATGCTCCCACATCTGGGTGTGCATCGCCGGCGCCAAAATCACCGGGGCGTGCGTCGTCAACACCGTAGAGGACAGCAAATCATCCGCACGACCAGCCGCCAAACGAGCCAGCAAATCAGCGGTCGCCGGGGCAACCACCACAGCGTCAGCCTGCTCAGCCTGACGCACATGGTTCACCTCCGGCACACGGTCAAACACGTCCGTTGAGACGGGGTTGCCGCTCAGCGCCTCCAGAGTGGGAACACCCACGAACTTCGTCGCGTTCGGGGTGGGCATGGCGATCACCTCGTCGCCATTCTTCGCAAAAAGACGAAGGAGCATCGCCGCCTTATACGCAGCAATGCCCCCTCCAATACCAACGATAATGCGCATGGTACGTCAAAGAATCCTTGTAAAAAGCAGATTACTCAGCGGACTCGTCGAGGATAACCTCTTCGATAGCAATAACCTCTTCGCTACCTGCGGGGATGTACTCCTCCTCGATAGCGCCAGAGAACTCAGCCGCGCTGAAATCGATTACAGCGGACAAATCCTCGGGCATCGGGTAGCCGTCCTCATCGAACTTAGCGTCCGGGCGGTGCTCCGCCACAACACGGTCAGCAATGATTTCACGCATTGCCACCGACAGGGACTTCTCGTTCGACTCAGCGTCAACCAGCGGGCCAACGTGCGCAGCAGTATTGTCCTGCAGGTTAGCGTAGTACGCGTTAATCTGGCGTGCACGGCGGGCACCGAAAATCACCAGGCCGTACTTGGACTCCGCCTTCTCAATCAGCGCGTCAGCGCTGGGGCTCACGATGCCCTCGGGAGCGACACCGTCAACGAAGTTGTAGTCCTCGTGTTCCTTGATTTCGTTTGCCACTAAAAACTCCAAATAGCTTGATGGAATGTACGTACCGAACGCCCCCGCACACCGTTCGCGCTATGGCGCAAACCGGGCACACTGAGGGCACGGTCAAAACTAAAGAACTATTCTACCCTCTCAACGGCTAAAACGCACGTACCAGCCTATATAAAAAGGTGGGGGCCCGAAGAAAACTCTTCGAAACCCCCACCCTTCACAACGCCTCACGGCAGAACTACAGGTCGGAAGAAACTCTAGCCCCACCGCAAACGCAAAGCATGCAGATTAGGCGGCGCCGATCAGCTCAGCAATCTCCTTCGCCGCACGCTCAACAGAGTCGTTGACGACCGTGACGTCAAATTCCTTCTCAGCAGCCAACTCAACCTTCGCGGTTTCAAGGCGACGAGCTTGCTCCTGCTCACTCTCGGTACCTCGACCCACCAGACGCGACACCAGCTCATCCCAGCTCGGAGGAGCCAAGAAAATCAGGCGAGCATCAGGCATGGTCTCGCGAATCTGGCGAGCACCCTGCAGGTCAATCTCAAGAATCACCGGGCGGCCAGCATCCAGAGCCTCCTGGACCTTAGCGCGCGGAGTACCGTACTTGTTCTTACCGTGCACCACAGCGTACTCAAGCATCTGACCGTCAGCAATCATCTGGTCAAACTCTTCCATCGAAACGAAATAGTAGTGAGTACCGTCAACCTCACCGGGGCGAGGATCACGAGTAGTAGCGGAAACAGAGAACCACACGTTCGGGTAGTTCTCACGAATGTACTGGCACACCGTACCCTTGCCAACAGCAGTGGGGCCAGCCAGTACGGTGAGAGTCGGCTGAGACATAGCTTCCTTACTGCGCCTTCATCGGCTGAAGGCACGAGGTATTAGGACTGAGAAGACTCGGAAGACTGACCAGCAGTCTTACGACGTGCACGGTTCAAATACCGCGAATTACGGTTGAAGTACTCCACCATCTTGCGACGCTGGTGTACACCAAGGCCGCCAAGGCGGCGAGTCGGTGCAATATGAAGTTCTTCAATGATGCGTTCAGCGCGAACGGCACCAATGCCCGGAAGTGCGCGCAGCATCTGCCCCACCGGCATTTTAGCCAGTGCAGGGTCGGAATCGACCATATCGAGCACCTGACGCACGGAAAGTTCACGTTCACTCAGTGCACGCTTAATTTCCTGGCGGTGTGCTCGGGCAAGTACTGCCTTCTCGCGGGCGGAGGCGCGCGCATCCTCAGTTAGCGGAGTCAGCGGCATGGTTGGGTCCCCCATTTCTGCGAGTTATAGAATTTTACTTATCAACTAATGTAACACGGATAGCACGAGAGCCCTCGTTCCACCCGCGGCACTCACCCTCGCACCAACAATGCGTCTACGCACGTCAGCACGTAAATATCAGGGAGTACCTCTATAGCATAGCGGAGTATTCGCCCTATCAAAAGCGGAACCGCGGGCGTGAGTCTTGACGGAAACACACTCCCCCACTACAGAGGTGAGAAAACTCGCATCGGCGCGAGTGTGTGGCGGCAAAATTATGCATGCGGATGTACCCAAAAATTGCGATAAAACACCCAAAACTGCCGCGCTACCGGCACAAACTACCAATAGAAAAACCAGGCACGCAAAAGGGGGCGCGCACCCCGAGCAGACCCTCAACAGAATCCACCCGGAGCACACACCCCTCTCACGCAACACGCGAACTATGCGCCGCGGGCCGCCAGCAGGTCATCACGAGCCGCCTGCGCAGCCTGCGCCAAACCCTCAACCGACGGGCCAGCAGCCAGCACGCCACGGCTGGAATTCACCAGCACCTGCGACTCCACACCCGCGAACACACGGTACAGGTCAGCGGCCGAGGCACCCTGAGCGCCGTAACCGGGCGACAGAATCGGGCCGTTGAAGGAACCCAGGTCAATACCCAGGTCAACCAGCGCCTGACCAACGGTCGCGCCAACCACCAGGCCGCACGGGCCCATCTGCTCCCACTGGCGGGAAGCATTCTCAGCGGTAGCCGCAGCGATAATACGCTTAGCCACAGCGCCCCCAGACTCGCCGGAATGACCAGACTCCGACGCGCCCACGTGCTGAACGCTCTTACCCTCAGGGTTCGAGGTCAACGCCAGCACGAAAGTGCCGCGGTCATTCTCATCAGCCAAATCCAGCGCCGGACGCAGCGACTCAAAACCCAGATACGGGCTCAAAGTCACCGAATCGGTACCCAGCGGCGACGAGGAGCCGAGCCACGCATCCGCGTACGCCTTCATGGTTGAACCGATATCGCCGCGCTTAGCGTCAGCAACAATCAGCACACCATCAGCGGCAGCGCGGGCGAACAGTGCCTCCAGCACAGCAAGACCAGCCGAACCGTGACGCTCAAACAGCGCCACCTGAGGCTTCAACGCCGCCGCAAACGGGGCGCAACCCTCATAGACCGCCTCAGTAAAAGCAGCCAGACCGGCAGCAGAATCCTCAAGACCCCACTGCTCCAGCAGGTTCGGATGCGGGTCAATACCCACACACAGCGGGCCGCGCTCCGCCATCGCCTTCGCCAGACGATCACCAAAAGCAGCGGACATTACGCCTCGCCACCCTCGGAACGAGCATCCACAGCGGCAGCCAGCTGAACGCCGTGCTCCTGCAGGCTCATGATGTCCCAGCTGTGCTCACGCAGAGCATTAATCGCCTGAACAGCCGCAGCGAACTCAGAAATGGTAGTCATGACCGGGCAGCCCACCGAAACCGCAGCGGCACGAATCTCGTAACCATCGCTACGAGCAGCACCACCGGCAGGGGTGTTCAGAATCAGGTCAATGTCACCGTTGCGGACCATGTCCACAATCGAGTGGTCGCCATTCGCCTCAGCGAACTTCGAAGCCACAATCACCGAGTTCAAGCCGTTACGGCGCAGAATCTCAGCGGTACCACCGGTCGAAACGATCTCAAAGCCCAGCGACTCCAGCATCTTCGCGTAAATAATGACGTTACGCTTATCGTGGTTAGCCACCGAAATGAACACCTTACCGGAGGTGGGCAGCGGCGAACCAGCACCAGCCTGAGCCTTCGCGAACGCGGTGTCATAGTGCTTATCCAGACCCATGACCTCACCGGTCGAACGCATCTCCGGGCTCAGCAGCGAATCCACCACAACACCCTCAGGGGTGCGGAAACGAGCGAACGGCAGAACCGCAGCCTTCACAGCAATCGCGGTCTCCTCCGGCAGGGATGCGCCATCCATGTTCGACGGCAGGTAGCCCTCAGCCTTCAGCTCAGCAATGCTCTTACCCAGACCAATCAGCACAGCAGCCTTAGCCATCTGCACGCCGGTAGCCTTCGACACGAACGGAACAGTACGAGACGCACGCGGGTTCGCCTCAATCACGTACAGGTTCTCAGACACGTACGCGAACTGAATGTTAATCAGACCGCGCACACCGGTGCCGCGAGCAATCTTCTCGGTAGCGTCCTTCACCTTCGCAATGATGTCCGGGCCGAGAGTAATCGGAGGCAGAGTACAAGAAGAGTCACCCGAGTGAATACCGGCTTCCTCAATGTGCTCCATGACGCCACCCAAGTACAGCTCCTCGCCGTCGAACAGGGCGTCAACGTCAATCTCGATAGCGTCCTCAAGGAACTTATCAATCAGAGCAGGCTGCGAAGGCGAAACCTCGGTAGCGTTCTCCAGGTAGCGAGCCAGGTTCGCCTCATCGTAGACGATCTCCATGCCACGGCCGCCCAGCACGTACGAAGGACGAACCAGAACCGGGTAACCAATCTCGTCAGCGATGCGCTTAGCACCCTCGAAAGTGAACGCGGTACCGTTCTTGGGCGAAATCAGGCCGCCCTCCTCCAGCACGCGGGAGAACTCGCCGCGGTCCTCAGCCAGGTCAATAGCCTCGGGGGTGGTGCCCAGAATCGGCACGCCCGCATCCTTCAGGGCACGAGCCAGCTTCAGCGGGGTCTGGCCGCCCAGCTGCACGAACACGCCCATCAGGCCGCCGGTACGACGCTCCGACTCAACAATCTCGAGCACGTCCTCAAGGGTCAGCGGCTCGAAGTACAGGCGGGTCGAAATATCGTAGTCAGTCGAAACAGTCTCGGGGTTGCAGTTGACCATGACGGTCTCGTAACCGAGCGAACGCAGCACCATAGAGGCGTGCACGCACGAGTAGTCGAACTCGATACCCTGACCGATACGGTTCGGGCCCGAACCCAGAATCATGATCGAGGGCTTCTCGTGGTGCGCAACCTCATCCTCCAGATCGTAGGAGGAGTAGTGGTACGGGGTGAACGCCTCAAACTCGGCTGCACAGGTGTCAACAGTCTTGAAGACCGGGCGGATACCCAGAGCGTGGCGAACACCGCGCACAACATCCTCAGAAGAGCCGATAATCTCAGCAATCTGAGCGTCCGAGAAACCGTGACGCTTAGCCAGCTTCAGGGTCTCCGGGTCAAGGTTGTCACGCTTAGCGTGAACCACGCCGGCAACCTCATTCAGCAGCACCAGCTGATCCAGGAACCACGGGTCAATCTTGGTCGCCTCGTGCAGCTGCTCCACGGTAGCGCCAGCCAGCAGAGCCTGCTGAACCTGGTAGATACGCTGAGTGGTCGGAACCTTAGTCTTCTCAATCAGTTCAGCCAGCTCAGCCTCAGACAGGGACAGCGGCTTGAACGAGAAGGACGCACCCTTCTGCTCCAGCGAACGCATCGCCTTCTGCAGAGCCTCAGTGAAGTTACGGCCCAGAGCCATAGCCTCACCAACACTCTTCATGGTGGTGGTCAGGGTCGGGTCAGCAGCCGGGAACTTCTCAAACGCAAAGCGCGGAACCTTCACAACCACATAGTCGAGGGTCGGCTCGAAGGACGCCGGGGTCTTCTGGGTGATATCGTTCGGAATCTCATCCAGGGTGTAACCCAGAGACAGCTTGGTCGCAATCTTCGCAATCGGGAAGCCGGTAGCCTTCGACGCGAGCGCCGAAGAACGAGACACACGCGGGTTCATCTCAATGACGATGATGCGGCCAGTCTTCGGGTCAATCGCGAACTGGATGTTACAACCACCGGTGTCCACACCAACCTCACGAATCACGTTAATCGCGATGTCGCGCAGCTTCTGGAACTCACGGTCGGTCAGGGTCAGTGCGGGTGCCACGGTGATGGAGTCACCGGTGTGCACGCCCACGGGGTCGAAGTTTTCGATGGAGCAGACGACCACGACGTTGTCGTTGGTGTCACGCATCATCTCCAGCTCGTATTCCTTCCAGCCGAGGATGGACTCCTCCAGCAGGACCTCGCTGGTCGGCGAGTACTGAATACCCGCACCGGCAATACGGTAGAGGTCTTCCTCGTTGTACGCCATACCCGAGCCGAGACCACCCATGGTGAAGGAGGGGCGGACCACCATCGGGTAGCCCAGCTCCTTAGCGGCTTCCAGCGCCTCCGGCATGGAGTGAACAATCACCGAGCGTGCAGACTCGCCGCCGGCGCGCTCCACCACGCCCTTGAATGCTTCACGGTCCTCACCGAGGTTAATCGCCTCAATGTTCGCGCCGATCAGCTCAACATTGTACTTGGCGAGCACGCCGCGCTCATCCAGGGAGATAGCCGCGTTCAGCGCGGTCTGACCACCCAGGGTCGGCAGGATTGCGTCCGGCTTTTCCTTCTCGATAATCTTCTCAATCACCTCGGGGGTGATGGGTTCAATGTAGGTGGCGTCCGCGAACTCGGGGTCGGTCATGATGGTTGCCGGGTTCGAGTTCACGAGGATGACGCGCACGCCCTCCTCCTTCAGCACGCGCAGCGCCTGAGTGCCGGAGTAGTCAAATTCCGCTGCCTGACCGATGACGATGGGGCCGGAACCGATGACGAGGACGCTATTAAGGTCAGTACGACGAGGCATTTATGCTTCCTTTGCAGTCTTGGTTGCGACCATCAGGTCGATGAAACGGTCAAAGAGGTAGGCGGAATCGTGCGGGCCCGCGGCAGCCTCGGGGTGGTACTGCACGGAGAACGCGGGGATGTCCTTACAGGTCAGGCCCTCAACCACGTTGTCGTTCAGACCCACGTGGGAGACCATGACCTGACCGAACTCGGCGTTCGGTGCGGTCACGTAGTCGCCAATCGGCGCGTCCACAGCGAAGCCGTGGTTCTGCGCGGTGATTTCAACCTTGCCGGTGGTCTTGTCCATGACCGGCTGGTTGATGCCGCGGTGGCCGAAGGGCAGCTTGTAGGTGCCGAAGCCCAGGGCGCGGCCGAGCAGCTGGTTACCGAAGCAGATACCGAAGAACGGGGTGCCCTTACGCAGCACGCCCTGTAGCAGCTCAACCTGCTCGTCAGCGGTTGCCGGGTCACCGGGGCCGTTGGAGAAGAACACGCCGTCGGGGTTGTGGGAGTAGATGTCCTCGAGGGTTGCGCTTGCGGGCAGCACGTGCACGCGCACGCCACGCTCAGCGAAACGCTGCGGGGTCATCGACTTAATGCCCAGGTCCAGGGCGACAACGGTTGCGACCGGGGGTGCGAACCAGTTGAACTGGTGCGGCTCAACGGTGTAGGCGGTGTCAACCGAAACGGAGTCAGCGAGCTTACGGCCAGCCATCGGCTCGGAGGCGCGCACCTCCTCCAGCAGTTCAGCTTCGGGGCGTTCTGCGTGCTCACCGGAGAACACGCCCGCACGCATCGAACCGCTCGAACGCAGGCGGCGGGTCAGGGAGCGAGTGTCAATGCCCTGAATACCGACGATGCCCTGCTCGATGAGCTCTTCGTCGAGGGTGCGCTCAGAACGCCAGTTGGATGCCACACGTGCGGCGTCGCGAACCACGTAGCCGGCAACCCAAATCTTGCGGGACTCAGCGTCGGTGGTGTTCACGCCGGTGTTGCCGATATGGGGAGCGGTCTGAACCACAATCTGACCCGCGTAGGAGGGGTCGGTCAGGGTTTCCTGGTAGCCGGTCATACCGGTCGAGAAAACCGCCTCGCCCAGGGACGCGCCGGTTGCGCCGTAGCCGTAGCCGCGGTAGACGGTGCCGTCCTCCAGGACGAGCAGCGCGCGGTCCGTACGCAGGGCGCCGGATCGTGTCATGTCAGTCATGCTCTTCTTCCTTTTCTCTGGTGTTCTCCCCCGCTTCCTGTACGGCCTCTACCGTGCAGGTTCCGGGGTAGTCTATGGTGCCTTCGGCGGGTGTTCGCCTGACCTCAGGCAAAATCTATGGGTGTGGGTGCACCGGGTATTGCGCCGGGATATTACACCGGGATTTAGGCTTCCGGTTCTGCCGCCCACTTCTCGGGCGCATCCACCGCATTCGGGGCGATGCGGCGCAGCTCCCGCAGTACCGCCTGCTTGTCCTCGGCGTAGCGGGTGCGGAAGCCGGTCTGCACGCGGTGACCGTCCAGGGTCCAACCAATCACGACCAGGCCGTTCTTCTCCACAACCTTGCCCGCCATACCGCGGTCGGTGGTGATGACTGCGAGCTTCTTCGCCGGAATCCACAGGTCCTTCGCGCCGTTACGGGTGAAGATGATGCTGTCCGGGTAAATCAGCAGGGTGGACTTGCTCTTGAAGCCGAGCGAATCGAAACCCACACGGTCCAGCCAGTTACCGAAGATCGTGGTGCTGACGTACTCGCCCTCGAAAGCGGCGTCAGCGGTCATACCCTCGTAGCGTTCGGGAACTTCCTTGAGGGAGCCGAACATGTTCGCCTGGCGTGCCAGGCGCGAGCGCCATCCGTGCCACATGCCGTAGATGCACAGGGCGACCAGGGCGATGCAGATGACGGCGGTCAGGAACTTTCCCACGAAGGTTCTCTCTTTCGGTTGGGGTCTCGGTCGATGATCTCGGCCTGGGTTGGTGAGGTTGGGGACGGTGCTCCCGGCGAGGCGGTGGCAGGCGTGAACCTACCACCGCCAGGCACGGTCACTACGTACGTTTGCCTCGCGGGTTAACGGCGCGGGGTTGCCAGCTCGCCGTTCAGCACGGTCGGGTGGCCAGCGTAGAAGGTTGCACGGATCGAGCCGGGTACCTCCATGTCGCGGTAGGGGTTGTTCTTACCCTTGGTTGCCTGCTCCTCCGGCTTGATGACGCGGGTTGCCTTCGGGTCGACCAGCACAATGTTTGCCGGTTCGCCTTCGGCAAGCGGGCGGCCCTGCTCGTGGTCCAGGCGACCAATCTTCGCGGGCTCCTCGGAGAGGATGCGTGCCACATCGCGCCAGGTAATCATGCCGGTGTCAACCAGGGTCATCTGGATGATGGACAGTGCCTGCTCCAGGCCGGTCATACCGTTCGCGGCGCACGCCCACTCGCATTCCTTGGTCTCTGCGGGGTGCGGTGCGTGGTCGGTACCGATCACGTCGATGATGCCGTCAGCAACAGCCTGACGCAGCGCCATGACGTCCTCTTCGGTGCGCAGCGGCGGGTTCACCTTGAAGATCGGGTCGTAGGTGCGTGCGGTCTCGTCGGTGAGCAGCAGGTGGTGCGGGGTTGCCTCCGCGGTCACCTTCACGCCGCGGGACTTAGCCCAGCGCACAACCTCAATGGAGCCCTTGGTGGACAGGTGGCAGATGTGCAGCTTAGAGTCCAGGTGCTCAGCCAGCAGCACGTCGCGGGCAATGATTGCCTCTTCAGCGACGGCGGGCCAACCGGTCAGACCCAGGTCAGCGGACACCTTACCTTCGTTCATCTGGGCGCCTTCGGTCAGGCGCGGCTCCTGCGCGTGCTGCGCAATAACGCCGTCGAAGGTCTTGACGTATTCGAGGGCGCGGCGCATCACTGCGGGGTCGTACACGCACATGCCGTCGTCAGAGAACACGCGCACGTTCGCGGTGGAGTTCGCCATGCCGCCAATGTCGGAGAGGCGCTCGCCCTTCAGGCCCACGGTCACTGCGCCGATGGGCTGCACGCGGCACCAGCCGGATTCCTTGCCGAGGCGGTCAACCTGCTCAACGACTGCGGCGGTGTCTGCCACGGGCATGGAGTTTGCCATGGCGAACACTGCAGTGTAGCCGCCCAGGGCTGCTGCGCGGGTGCCGGTCTCGACGGTTTCGGATGCCTCGTAGCCGGGCTGACGCAGGTGGGTGTGGATGTCGACCAGGCCGGGCAGCGCCACCTGGCCTGCCGCCTCGACGACCTGTGCATCTGCGGCGTCAATGTTCTCTGCGATGCGGCTAATCACGCCGTCCTCGATGAGGATGTCGGCGACCTTTTCGCCGTAGAGGCTTGCGCCCTTAATCAGGTACTTGCTCATGGTGTTGGTTCCTCTCGTTAGGAAGGTCGTTTAGGATTCGTCGCCGGCGTAGAGCTTGGCGCTGGAGCCGTCGGTCAGAAGCAGGTAGAGCACCGCCATGCGTAGCGCCACACCGTTGCTGACCTGGCGTAGGACCCAGGAGTTGGTGGCGTCGGCGGCTTCGGTGCAGATTTCCAGGCCGCGGTTCATGGGGCCCGGGTGCAGGATTGCGACTGGCTGCGGCTGCGCCTGCAGGGTTGCGAAGCGTTCGGCAGTCAGGCCCCACAGCTCGGTGTACTCCTCTGCGGAGGGGAAGTACGCGGCGTTCATGCGTTCCTTCTGGATACGCAACAGCATGACGGCGTCGGGGTTGGTGGCGATGGCTTCGTCGAAGTCGTGGAAGATTTCCAGGCCGGCTTCTTCAACCCAGGAGGCGGTGTTCAGCGGCAGCAGGGTCGGCGGTGCGACGAAGACGACCTGCACGCCGAGGGTGGTCAGCAGCCAGAGGTTGGAGCGTGCCACGCGCGAGTGCAGGATGTCGCCGACGATGAGCACGCGCATACCGGACAGGTCGGTGCCGCGGGGGCTGTCGAGGCCGTCGCGTTCTGCCTTGTACTGGCGCAGGGAGACGGCGTCGAGCAGTGCCTGGGTGGGGTGTGCGTGGGTGCCGTCGCCCGCGTTGAGTACGGGGATGTCGGTCCAGCCTGCCTCGGCGAGGCGCTGCGGTGCGCCGGATGCCGAGTGGCGGATCACGAACGCATCCGCGGCAATCGCCTTGAGGGTCTGCGCGGTGTCCTTGAGCGACTCGCCCTTAGACAGGGAGGAGCCAGAAGCGGAGAAGTTGGTGACGGCTGCACCCAGGCGCTTCTCCGCGGCTTCGAAGGAGAGGCGGGTTCGGGTGGAGTCCTCGAAGAAGAGGTTGACGACGGTCTTGCCGTTGAGCACGTTGAGGGTGCGGTTTTCGGCTTTGACCTGCGCCATGTAGTCGGCGACGTCAAGGATTTCGATAGCTTCTTCGCGGGTTAGTTCGCGGGTGTCGAGCAGATGCTTCATGAGAGCCCTCCCAGCTGGATAATGTCAACTCGGTCTGTTGCGTTGTCGGTTTCAGTCAGTACGACGCGCACGGTTTCGCTAGCGCTGGTGGGCAGGTTTTTGCCCACGTGGTCGGCGCGGATGGGTAGTTGCCGGTGTCCGCGGTCTACGAGGACTGCCAGGCGTACGAGGGCGGGTCGTCCGTGGGCGTTGAGTGCGTCGAGGGCGGCACGTACGGTGCGGCCGGAGTAGAGGACGTCGTCAACGAGGACTACGGTTTTGCCTTCAATGCCGATGGTGGGCATGATGCTTTCCCCTGCGGTGTCTGGGGAGGTGGTGCCGCCGGTTCGCTGGTCGTCGCGGTAGGCGGTGATGTCCAGGGCGCCGATTCGTGTTTCTGCGTTGAAGTTCGGCTCGATGGCTTGGATGCGGGCTGCGAGTCGTACGGCGAGGGGCACGCCGCGGGAGCGGATGCCGATGAGTACGAGGTTTTCTACGCCTTTATTAGTTTCAATAATTTCGTAGGCGATGCGGGTGAGGGCGCGGCGGATTTCGTCCTCGCTGAGGATGGTGCGGCCGACGGTGGTCGCGTCCTCGGAGGTGCTTTGAGGGGTTGCCGAATGGGGGGCTGCGGTTAGATTTCGCCCCTGATTCGCGCCGGATGCGGGTACAGTTGACCCAGGCATAGCCGTCTCCTTCCCCGCCTCACGGGACGGATTTAAAGGTTTTGTGCTTCTAGTAGGGTACCACAGTTCACAGGCTACGTTCAGGTTCGGCGAGAGACCGCTCACGGCGGGGACGGAGCTGGTATGGAGCGGGGCGGGGGCTCCGTCCTCAAGGCGCCTCAGCGCCGCAGAGGGGGCACTCCCCCGCCTGCGTTGTCCGGTGAAGCCTCGACTGTTACCACCTGACCCTACCCACGGGCTCCGGTGAAGCCTCCACCGCTACTACAACCAAACCTAGCCAGCGCATCCGACTCAGCACCCCAGACCCGAGCACACGACAAGCGCAACCTAGACACAGAAAACCCCCGCCGTCCTGTAGCGAACTACAGTACGGCGGGGGTTTCACGTACGCTCCCCTGCGGGCGCATCCTCAACGGCAGCAAACCAACCAGCTACAAGCCAGCAAGCCGCGGCGGGACGTCTTACGCGAGCAGGGTCGGCTTCACCTGACGGAGCTTATCCAGCAGACCGTTCACGAACTTCGGAGATTCATTCGTGGACAGCACACGCGCCAGACCGACAGCCTCAGAAATTGCGACAGCATCCGGAACTTCGTCATTGTACAGAAGCTCCCAAGTGCCAATACGCAACACGGCACGGTCCACGGCGGGCATACGCTCGAAGGACCAGTCACGAGCGTAAGTCTCCACAAACTCACGGATCTCTTCGTCGTGGTCGCGGACGCCACGAATGATTTCCTCAGAGTAAGCAGAGATCTGCGCTACCGTGTACAGTCGGCGGCGGCGGAGTACCTCAATATAATCTTCGTTGCGCTGATCCGCCTCGAAGAGCACTTCGAGGGCGCGCAATCGGGCTTTCGTACGCGAATTCATTAGTCGTTCACGCGACCGAGGTACTCACCGGTGCGGGTGTCAACCTTGACCTTGGTGCCGGTCTCCAGGAACAGGGGAACCTGGATCTCGTAGCCGGTCTCAACGGTTGCGGGCTTGGTGCCGCCGGTGGAGCGGTCACCCTGCAGGCCGGGCTCGGTGTAGGTGATTTCGAGGACCACGGATGCGGGCAGCTCGATGTACAGGGGGCTACCCTCGTGCATTGCGATGGTTGCGGTCTGGGACTCGAGCATGTAGTTTGCTGCGTCGCCGACAACGGTTGCGGGAACGTTGATCTGGTCGTAGGTCTTCATATCCATGAAGACGTAGTCGTCGCCGTCCTGGTACAGGTACTGGTAGTCGGAGCGGTCAACGGTTGCGGTTTCGATCTTAGCGCCAGCGTTGAAGGTACGGTCGACGACCTTGCCGGAGGTAACGTTGCGCAGCTTGGTGCGGACGAATGCGCCGCCCTTGCCGGGCTTAACGTGCTGGAACTCTACGACGGACCAGAGGTTGCCGTCAATCTTCAGGACGGCGCCGTTCTTAATATCGGTAGTGGATGCCATGGGGCTCTCCTTCGTGTCATCGACGCTCACGCCGTAGTGGTACCCGGCGAGGCGCTAAGTTTTCAATGAGCAAAAATATGTCCCGTACATTCTACAGGATGCGCACGAGTTTGCCTAGCAGGGGCGCCACAGTTTTTCTGTGGCACCCCGCCCGGCTGGCACGTATTAGCAAATACGCGCCGAGTGCATCCGGTGAATATACGGGACTCACAACTACTCGGAGATGATTTCCTGGTAGGTCATGTACAGGATCGAGTCGTCCGGCACCTCGTAGACGCGCGGGCGAGCCAAACCGTCAAGAATGATGAAGCGCAGCAGGTTGCCGCGTGCCTTCTTGTCGCGGCGCATTGCTTCGAGCAGCTGGGGCCATGCGTCTGCCTTGTAGGAGGTGGGCAGGCCCAGGGATTCGAGGATGCGGCGGGTGCGTGCCACGAGTTCTTCGTCGGCGTGGCCGGTTGCCAGCGCCAGTTCGGCGGCGTAGACCATGCCGACGGACACTGCCGCGCCGTGACGCCACTGATAACGCTCGTTGCGCTCAATGGCGTGGGCGAGGGTGTGGCCGTAGTTCAGGATTTCGCGGCGGCCGGATTCGCGCAGGTCCTCGGAGACGACCTCCGCCTTTACGCGCACGCTGCGTTCAATGAGCTCGCGCATCACGGCGGACTGCGAGTCGCGTACGGCGTTCGGGTTCGCCTCAATCAGGTCAAGAATTTCGGGGTCTGCGATGAAGCCGCACTTGACGACCTCACCCATACCGGTCAGCAGCTCATGTTCCGGCAGGGTGCGCAGGGTGCCGATCTCGCAGAGCACCGCGGCGGGCGGCCAGAACGCGCCGACCAGGTTCTTACCCTCGGCGGTGTTGATGCCGGTCTTACCACCCACGGCAGCGTCCACCATGCCGAGCAGGGTGGTCGGAATGTGAATAACGCGCACGCCGCGCAGCCAGGTTGCCGCGACGAATCCGGCAACGTCGGTAATAGCGCCGCCACCCACGGAGATGATTGCGTCGGTGCGGGTGAAGTCGTTCTGACCGAGCACCTGCCAGCAGAACGCCGCCACCTGGTAGTGCTTTGCCTCCTCAGCGTCCGGGATTTCGGCGCTGAACGATTCGTAGCCCATGGTGCGCAGGTCTTCCATGACCAGCTCACCGGTGGAACGCAGGGCACGCGGGTGAATCACGAGCACCTTCTTGGTGCGGTTGCCCAGAATTTCGGGGATTTTACCGAGCAGGTTGTGGCCGATGAGAACCTCATAGTTCTCACGCGGGGAGCTGCCGGTCACCGGGATGCGGGTAATATCTTCCGCGCCGGAGGCACCGAAAGTGGGGGTGGGCTGAGTGCTCATCATGTGTCCTTTCACAGGTGAGGGGTTATGCTTGGGGGCGCTGCGCGCGGGAGGCGCGGGTTGCGGTCACGTACGCCTGGATTTCGGCGGTCATCTCGGTGATGGGGCGGCCGCCTCGTGCGTCCAGGGTGAAGTGCGCCAACTCTTCGTATCGACTGCGGCGGCGCTCAAAAATTTCGGTCCACCGCTCGACCGGGTTCGGCTGCAGCAGCGGGCGGGTCTTATTGCCGGTAATGCGCGGGGTGACGGTGTCAGCATCAACGAGGATGTACACCACGCATTCGTCCTTGAGCAGCTCCGCAACCGAGTCGGTCATGGGCGCGCCACCGCCCAGGGAGAACACCGTGTTGCGGTACACAGGCGAGGTGAGGACCTCTTCGATGGTTTTGCGTTCGAGCTCGCGGAAATACGCCTCACCGAAAATTTCGAAGATTTCGGAGACTTCGCCGTAGCGTTCCACGATGAGCTGGTCGGCGTCGAGGAACTCGTAGCCGTAGAAACGCGCCAGGTGCGTACCAATGTAGGTCTTACCTGCCGCCATGGGGCCAATGAGCACGATGGGGCGGGAGCGTTCCGCGAAGTTCTCGTGCATTTCACGCACCTGCTGCGGGTGGATGCGAGCGCCGCCTGCGGACTCGTCTTCTGCGAGCGCCTCTGCGGGGACAGCAAGCTCTGTGGGGACGGTGAGCTCTGCGGGTGCCGCAGATTCAGCCGGGGTTGCGGGCAGCTCGGAAGCGTCGAAGGGCTTCTCCCCTGCCTGGTTCTCTTCTTCCGCGGGGGGCGCAGCGGGTACTGTGGGCGCGGCAACCTGGACCTTGCCGAACAGCGCCGGGGTCGGACGAACCGGCTTGGCAGGTTCAGCCGCGGGCACAGCTACGGAAGTTTCGGGCACACCTACGGGGGGTGCGGGCGTGACCGGTACAGGCTTGGGTTCAGCCTTCTGCACGGGAGCGCTCTCCCCCGCCGCCTCTGCAGGCTGAGCCTGCTTTACAGGTGCCGGCTTGGGCGCGGCAGGTTTCGGCGCAGTCGGCTTGGGCGCAGCGACTACTGACGGCGCGGCAGGCTTAGGAGCAGTCGGCTTGGGTGCTTCCGCCTTCGCGGGTTCCTTGCGGGATTCCTCTTCAGCGGTGCCCATGCCCTGCAGGGCGCTGAGCAACTTCAGGCGCAGGTCCTCGTCCAGGCCGAGCGCCGGGTCGGCATCCTCAGACACCGAGGAGGCGTACAGGCGCACACCCTGCGTGCTCGCCGCAGCGGCGGCGGGCAGGGGACGGGCGCCAGAACGCATCAGATCAGCTGGGGTGGGCACGCGAGAAGCCGGGCGGGAAGAATCCTCACGCGCAACAGCCTCAGCGCCCGCAGCCTCAACACTCCGCTCAGCCGCAGCAGATACGCCGGGTTCCGCACCGGATTCTGCGCCGGGTTCCGGGCGCGGCGAAGCGCCCCCTCGCGCACGTTGCGTTGCCGCAGCAATACGCGCAAGGGGGCTCGAAGCGACCGGGCGAACACCCTGCTCCACAGAAACCTCCCCGGAACCGCGACCCTTCGTGCCGCGGCCCTCTGACTCCGCCGGAAGGGGCACTACGCGTCCCAACCAGCCACGTTAGACTCCCACGCCAGAGACGCCGGAATGGCGTCCAGGTAGGAATCCATGTTGCGGCGAGTCTCACCAATCGAGTCGCCGCCAAACTTCTCCAGTGCGGCCTCAGCGAGCACCAGGGCGACCATAGCCTCCGCCACCACGCCGGCGGCGGGAACAGCACACACGTCCGAACGCTGGTGGTGGGCGCGAGCCTCTTCACCGGTGGAAGTGTCAATGGTCTTCAGAGCCTTCGGCACGGTCGCAATGGGCTTCATCGCCGCGCGCACACGCAGCAGGTCACCAATGCTCATGCCGCCCTCAATACCACCGGCACGGTTGGTATCGCGGGTTACGCCGTGCTCACCGATGGAAATCTCGTCGTGAGCGGCAGTGCCCGGGCGGTCAGCGGTCGCGAAACCGTCGCCAACCTCAACGCCCTTAATCGCCTGAATACCCATCAGCGCTGCGGCAAGGCGCGCGTCCAGGCGGCGGTCCCAGTGCACGTACGAACCCAGTCCGGGAGGCATACCGTACGCGAGCACCTCAACCACGCCGCCGAGGGTCTCGCCGTCCTTGTGCGCCTCGTCCACGCGCTGAACCATCGCGTCGGAGGTTGCTTTGTCGAAGCAACGCAGCGGGTCAGCGTCCAGCTGGTCAACGTTGCGGGGCGAAGGCACCGGGGCGCCCTCGGGAGCGTGCACGCCACCCACAGCCACGGTGTGAGAAACCAGCTCAACACCCAGAGCCTTCAAAATCTGGGCGGCAACCACGCCAAGAGCCACGCGGGTCGCAGTCTCACGCGCGGAGGCGCGCTCCAGCACCGGGCGAGCCTCAGAGAAGTTGTACTTCTGCATACCCGCAAAATCGGCGTGACCGGGGCGCGGACGGGTCAGCGCAGCATTACGCGCACGACCCTCAATCAGCTTCGGATCCACCGGGTCGGAGCTCATCACGTCAGTCCACTTGGGCCACTCGGTGTTCGCAATCTCAATCGCGACCGGGCCGCCCTGAGTCAGGCCGTGACGCACACCGCCCAGGATGCGCACGCGGTCCTCCTCGAACTTCATGCGGGCACCGCGGCCGTAGCCAAGGCGGCGACGAGCCAGGGCGTCACGCACCATGTCGCTGGTGAGTTCCACACCGGCGGGTACGCCCTCAATAATGCCGACGAGCGCCTCGCCGTGGGATTCTCCGGCAGTGAGCCAACGCAGAGCCATAGGTTAACCTCTTTTCATCGCACCCGCACCGCAGCGCAGGAGGAAGGAATAATAATTCTTCACGTGTATAAATAGTGTATAAAATGCCCGTTTACTGAGCGAGTGAAAGTACGCTTTTTTCACGAAACGGAAGCGCGAGGCGCAAGATCAACCGCCGCGCACATCGCATTGATTAGACCCAGCAGTTCGGCGGGCTGCAGTTCACGGCCGGTAAAGAGCAGAACCTGCTCCACCGCCTGATACAGCAGCATCTCCAGACCAGAAACCACCGTGCCGCCGTTAGCCTCCCAAGCGCTCGCCAGCACCGAAGGCCACGGGTTATACGCAACATCGAGCAGTACCGGCTGGTGTGTCGCGGAGGCGCCCTTCAGCCCGCTCAGCTGGCTCGCCCACTCATCCGCCGCATGGGCAGGAAGAGTAGACACCACCGGGTGATGACCGCGTTCAGCAAGGTTCTGCGGCAGCTCAGCCAGGGAAATCTGCTCCAGCTGAACACCCAGGCGGTCCGCCGCCTCCTGCACGCTAGCGAGCTTATGCAGCGAACGGGCGTACACGCTCACACGGGAATACCCCAGCTGATGCAGTGCGGTCAGGGCGGAAATAGCGGTCGCTCCCCCGCCCACAATCGCGGCAGAATCCTTGAGCGGTTCCGGTTCCAAACCGGCGTGGCGCAGCGCGTTCACAATGCCGATCACGTCCGTGTTATCGCCCAGTACCTTCTCACCGCGCGGATACACCGTGTTCACCGCACCGGTCACGCGGGCAGTCTCGCTCAGCTCATCGCAATACTGAATGACCGCGGTCTTCAACGGCATCGTCACCGACAGGCCCGCAATATACGGGGCGTCCTCCGTACCCTTCGGGTGACGCACACCGTGCATAATCTCCGGCAGGTCATCGGGCAGAGTATCGCGGCGATCATAACCCAAATTCTGCTCACCCAAAAAGTCATACGCGGCACGATGCAGCGCAGGCGACAGCGAATGCGCAATAGGGTGCCCCAGCACGTAGGCGCGGCGAAGATACGGGGCTTCGCGGTACGGTTCAGTCTTCATCGATAGATACTCTCTCGCTCTCAACGCTGGGGAACGCTCTCAACACTCAACGCTCGGGGCTTGCGGGCTTGCGGACACGCACGCCACGAACCCGCGGTCATAGGCGCACTCTACCCATTTTAAGGGACAAACCAATATTCAGGTATAGCCCAAAAACCGAGCACCCCCAACAACCGAGCACTCAGCATCCGGGTACAGCAAAGGCGGGTACCTCCCCCACTCTCGTGGAGGCGGTACCCGCCTCAGCAAGGAACCTTCACGCCGAAGCTACCAAATCGTAGCTACCAGCTAAACCAATGAGCTACAACTTAGCTACAGCGGTTCGGGTGCTTAGAACACCACTGGTTGTACTCTTCAACGTAACGCTGGTGCTCAGCGTACGTGCGGGAGTACTTAGTCTCACCGGAGTCCAGGTCCACAGTCACCCAGTAGTAGTACGGGTTCTTCTCAGGAGCCGCAGCAGCCTTAATCGAAGCCAGCTGCGGGGAACCAATCGGACCCTTCGGAAGACCCTTATTCGCATAAGTGTTGTACTTATTGCTCTTATCGGCCTTCTGCTCCTCAGTCAGGTGGTACGAACGGACACCCAGACCGTAGGTCACGGTCGCATCCGACTGAATCAGGCCGGAGGTCTCACCGTCGGGGTTGTTCAGGCGGTTCTCAATGATGCCTGCAACCGCCACGTAGTCCTTCGGCTGAGCCTCAAGCTCCACGATGGAGGCGATGGTCAGCACCTCGAAGGTCTTCTGGTCGCCGCTCACGCCGGCTTCCTTCAGGTCAGCCTTGGTCTTATCAACCATGGTCTGAATGACCTTCTTGATGTCGGTGTCCTTCGGGAAGCGGTACTCACCCGGGTGCAACCAACCCTCAATCGAGGGGAAGTTGCTCGGCACACCGTACTGGGTGTAGTTGCTGACCGCGTCCTCAACCTGCTTGCGGGTGAACGCGCCATCGGAGCCAGAAACAATCAGGTCGATGGTCTCGCTCACGCGCTTACCCTGCGGAATCGCCAGGTACAGTACGTTGCTGTTCGCATCAATAATGGTCGTAATCGCGCTCGAGCTGCTCATGTGCTGCTGCAGTTCATAGGTGCCAGGCTGCAAGTACTTACCCTTGCTCTCCTTGGTGTACACCTCAAGGAACTTATCAGCATCAGCAACCACGCCCGCTGCCTCAAGCTCCTGCGCCACCTGCGCGGTGGACTGGCCAGAACGAATCGTGAAAGTCACGGTCGTACCATTGCCGCCACCCGAGTAGTCACGAGTCTTGAACGGGTCATAGCGAGTAATCAGGGCACCCGAAATGATGACCAGAGCCACGACAAACAAGGAAATTGCGCTCAGCATGATGGCGCGGCGGCGGCGCTTACGCGCACGCAACGTAGCCACCGACACGATTTCCTGTTCCATCGTGATGCCGGTGATGCCCTTACGTTCATCCTCGGCTGTCGGCCTAAAGAGGTCGAGCCCGCTCTCTTCGGGCTGTTTATTCTGTTCGGTCACTGAAGGTTCTCCGTTTCGTTGACGGCACCGACCGTGGTCCCTTCTGACTCGGACGGTCGGTTTTCTTCGTGGGCCGGATCGCTCACCTTGTACCCGGCTACGGACTGCCCCGCCTTGAGGGCATCCAGACTGTACTGCAAAATGTTCACAGCCGCCACCTGGTCAACCATAGTCTTGAAATCTCGGCTGGAAACCCCAGCCTCGTGCAGTGCACGGTGAGCGCTCACGGTGGTGAGTCGCTCATCCACCAGCCAAATGTTAATGTGTGTTTTCTCTTCGGCATCCAGCTCGGAGCGCAGAGCCTGCGCGTACTCCCGAGCCATTTCCGTGGAGGGAGAATCCCCACCACGCATGGTCTTCGGAAGCCCGACGAAAACCTCCACCACCTCGTTCACCTCAATCAGCTTACGCAAAACACGGCGGTCAGAGTTCTTCTTCGCGTCGCGGCGTAGCGTCTTGAGCGGGGTGGCGAGAATACCGTCGGGGTCGCTGAGGGCGGTGCCGACGCGGGCGTTACCCACATCGACACCCATCCGCACTCCGCGCTGGAATTCTGCCATGTTTAGGCCTGAGCCTGTGCGATAGCGTCGCGGACAGCGTCCAGTGCAACACCAATCTTGGATGCGTCCTGGCCACCACCCTGAGCGACATCGTCCTTACCGCCGCCACCGCCGCCGAGAACACCGGCAGCGACGCGGACCAGAGCGCCAGCCTTCACGCCAGCCTCACGAGCACCCTCGTTGGTTGCCACCAGGACGACGGGGCGGCCATTAGCCACACCCACCACTGCGACAACAGCAGCCTCGGAGCCAAAGCGCGAACGCAGATCCAGAGCCAGCTCACGAACGCCGTTAGCGTCCAGTTCGCCAGCGTCATGCGCCAGAACGCGAACAGAACCGATGGTCTGTGCGTTCTCCAGCAGCTTGCCAGCCTCAGCCTGCAGCTTCTCGCGGCGCAGCTGAGCCAGTTCCTTCTCAGCAGCCTTCAGCTTAGCGAGAGTCTGGTTAATCTTCTCCGGCAGATCAGCGGAAGACTGAACCTTCATCAGGCCGGTCAGCTGGTTCACCAGGGTACGCTCAGCAGCCAGGTGGTTGAAGGAATCCAGACCCACCAGAGCCTCAACACGGCGGTTACCGGAGCCAACAGAGCTCTCGGTCAGCAGCGACAGCGAACCAATCTCAGCGGACGAACCAACGTGGGTACCACCACACAGCTCGCGGGAGAACTCGCCGCCGATTTCAACAACACGCACCACATCGCCGTACTTCTCACCGAAGAGGCTCATAGCGCCCAGAGCCTTAGCCTCAGCCAGCGGCATCTCACGAGTAATCACCTCGTGGTTATCGCGGATCGCGAGGTTAGCAACCTCTTCAACCTCACGCTTAGCGGACTCGGACAGACCCTCGCCCCACGCGAAGTCGAAGCGCAGGTAGCCTTCCTTGTTGAAAGAGCCACGCTGAGTAGCCTCGTTGCCGAGCACCTGGTGCAGGGCAGCGTGAATGATGTGGGTACCGGAGTGTGCCTTCTCACCGTCGCGGCGGCGCTGAACGTCAACCTGTGCCACAACATCGGCACCGACGTGAACCTCGCCCTCACGCACAACGGCGCGGTGAACGCTCAGGCCCTTCACGGGCTGCTGAACGTCCTGAACGTCAATGACGAAGCCGTTGCCGGTAATGACACCGGTATCAGCTGCCTGGCCACCAGCCTCCGCGTAGAACGGGGTCTCGTCCAGAACAACCTCAATCTTGTCGCCAGCCTTAGCGGCGGGAACAGACACGCCGTCCACCAGAATCGCGCGCAGCTTAGTCTCAGTACGCAGCTCGGTGTAACCGGTGAAGATGGAGCCACGCTCGTCCACGAGCTTACGCAGCTCAGACAGGTCAGCAAACGCACCCTTCTTCGCCTTAGCATCAGCCTGCGCACGGTGACGCTGCTCAGCCATCAGCTCACGGAAAGCCTTCTCGTCAACCTTCACGCCAGCCTCAGCAGCCATCTCCAGGGTCAGGTCAATCGGGAAGCCGTAGGTGTCGTGCAGAGCAAACGCCTCAGCACCAGAAACAGCGTTGGAGCCGTCCTTCTTAGCGGCAGCAACAGCCTCTTCCAGACGCTCAGTACCGGTCTCAATGGTGTGCAGGAACGCCTTCTCCTCAGCGTACGCAATACGGGAAATACGCTCGAAGTCGTCAGCAACGTACGGGAAAGCACCCTTCATCGCATCACGCGAAGCCGGGAACAGTACGGGCAGGCAGGGCTCAGTAACGCCCAGCAGACGCATCGCACGGATAGCACGGCGCATCAGACGGCGCAGAATGTAGCCGCGACCCTCGTTGGAGGGGGTCACGCCGTCAGCAATCAGCATCAGCGAGGAACGGATGTGGTCAGCCACCACGCGCATACGCACGTCGTCCTCGTAGCCCTCGTCCTCAGCGGACTCAGAGCCGTGGTACTTCTTACCGGACAGCTTAGAAGCAGCGTCCAGAACGGGGCGAACCTGGTCGGTCTCGTAGAAGTTCTCAACACCCTGCAGCAGCATGGCAAGACGCTCAACGCCCAGACCGGTATCGATGTTCTTCTTCGGCAGATCACCCAGAATCTCGAAGTCATCCTTACCGATACCCTCGCCACGCTGGTACTGCATGAACACAAGGTTCCAAATCTCAATGTAACGGTCGTCGTCAGCCGCCGGGCCGCCTTCCTTACCGTACGCGGGGCCACGGTCGTAGAAGATCTCCGAGTCAGGGCCTGCGGGGCCGGGCTGACCGGTGGACCAGTAGTTTTCCTTCATACCCATACGCTGAATACGCTCAGCCGGGAAGCCCACCTTGTTGTGCCAAATGTCGAAGGCCTCATCGTCACCCTCATAAATGGTGACCCACAGGCGCTCCGGATCCAGGCCGAAACCGCCCTTATCCTGAGGGGTGGTCAGCAGCTCGTAAGCAAACGGAATCGCCTGCTCCTTGAAGTAATCACCGAACGAGAAGTTACCAGCCATCTGGAAGAAGGTACCGTGACGCGCAGTCTTACCGACCTCTTCAATATCCAGGGTGCGGATGCACTTCTGCACGCTGGTCGCGCGGGAGAACGGAGGGGTCTCACGGCCCAGGAAGTAGGGAATGAACGGCACCATACCGGCGATGGTGAACATAGCGCCGGGCTCGTTCGAAATCAGCGATGCCGAAGGCACCACAGTATGGCCGCGGGAAGCGAAGAAATCGATCCAGCGCTTAGAAATCTCCTGTGAGAGCATCTCGTTCCTTAGAGTAATCTGTGCGAAATTCTAAATTAGTCTACTGACCTATGGTGCCTGTCCGAGAGCAAAATGGCTAATCGAGCCAGTCTCGTACCGTGGTTAACGGACAAAAGCACCACCTTTAAAAACCTAGTTGAAGAAGCCGTCGCCGAGCTGACGGTCACGCGCAATACGCTGCTCACGCGCTCGCTTCTGAGCCTCTTCCAAGGAGGCAATCTCAGCCTCCACCTCAATGAGTTCACGCTCAGCCAGGCGGCGGTTCGTGGATTCAATCTCAGCCGAGCTCATCTGGCGGTCCCAGGTGTCCAGGGAGCCAGGACGCAGATCCTGCTTCTGGCGCTCCACCTTAGCGTTGAGCTCCATCTCCTTCTCCTGCATGCCTTCACGCACGCGGGCGGCGAACTCAACAGCACGCAACGCATACGGCTGCAGGGGCTTGCCAATCGGCGAATCGAAGAACTTTCCCATCTGAGACTCCGGGTTGAGGGCAAGCTCACCGTGCTCACGCATGAGCAGGGCGCTGCCGGGGGTACGCTGAGCAGGTTCGGAGGCGGCACGCCTGGAAGCGAAGTAACCAACCGCCGCGCCGGCGCCGAGCAGAAGAGCTGAACGAAGCAGACCCATTAGTTCTCACCGCCTGCAGAGTAAGAGGACTGTGCCGAACCGTACTGACCGCCAGTGCTACCAGTGTTGGCGGTGCCGTGTGCATCGCCGGACTTACCGCCGCGGAACGCCTGACGCACACCGTACGAGAAGGACGCAACCTTAATCAGCGGCTGACCCACAGTCGAAGTCACCAGCGAGGACAGCGCAGAAACGTTCGCGGACGCATCCGAAACATTCGAAGTGATGTCGTCAACCTTCTCCAGCTGCTCATTGGTGGTCACCACAGTACGGGTCACCTCTTCAATGAGAGGGCCGGTGCTCTGGTTCAGCGAACGAATCGTCACGATAAGCTCATCAAACACCTTGGTCAGGCGAATAATGGGTAGCGCAAGCAGAGCCACCAGAATCGCAAAAACTCCTGCTGCAATCAGGCCCGCAATATCTCCGCCGGTCATCTATAACCCCATTCCGCTCAATGCATGATGCTTATCAATAGTCGTACAAGGCTGGACGCCACCGTGGCGCGCAGCCGGATCGTGCATACAGTTCAGGACTATATACACAGCTCAATCCCCTATTTTAGTCGAAAAATCCTTCAAGCGCCCCCTAAACTCTCATGAAACTCCCAGCGACGGAAGATTCACAGGTTCTGCAGCGCCACAGCCCTGTAGTGTATAAGCCCCAAAAACCCACGCGTTAAACGGGAACAACCCGCCCCCACCGAACGGTGCAGGACGGGTTGCTTCTCGAAAAATCGAGATTATGCCAGACGCGAGTAGTACTCAACGACCAGCTGCTCGTCGCAGATCACGGGGATCTCTTCGCGCTTGGGCTTGCGCTCAAGCTTTGCGTGCAGCTTCTCGATCTCAACGTTCAGGTATGCGGGAACCTCGGGCAGAACTGCCTGGTTCTCACCTGCAGCCGCAGCCTGGAAGGGGGTGGTCTTCTCAGCCTTGGGGTGAACGTGGATCAGCTGGCCGGGCTTGACGTGGAACGAGGGGCGGTCCACGCGAACGCCGTCAACCATGATGTGACGGTGAACAACCATCTGACGTGCCTGTGCAATGGTGCGGGCGAAGCCTGCACGCAGAACCAGAGCGTCGAGGCGGGTCTCGAGCAGCTCGACCATGTTCTTACCGGTCTGGCCCTCGGTACGCTTTGCCTCGAGGTATGCGCGGCGCATCTGTGCCTCGCGGATGTTGTACTGAGCGCGCAGACGCTGCTTTTCCTTCAGCTGGGTAGCGTAGTTGGAGTCAGCCTTCTTGCGGGCACGGCCGTGCTGGCCGGGGCCGTAAGGACGACGCTCGAGGTACTTTTCTGCCTTCGGGGTCAGTGCAATGCCCAGGGCACGGGACTGACGCACGGTACGGCGGGTGCGGTTGTGCTTAGCCACAATCTACCTTTCTATGTGAGGCTCCTGCACCCTCACGGGTGGGGCCTCGGTCTGTTGAATACTGGCCTCCTCGGTTGACCCCGCCGGAATCCGTACGCGACCGGTTCGGTCGTTGCTGTACGGCGGTGGGGCGGAGAGCTCGGGGCAGAGTACCCCGCAGCTACATTACTGACGCTCGCACGAATGCGGGCATAGTAATTGCCAGACCCGTCAAGCTTACCGGATACACCCGGGCTTTACCAGCCTTTTGGGAAATCTTTGGTTCAAATCACTGTGCGTGTGGGTTTTCGACACTTACCCACACGACCCCACAGGAATTATTTATGCCAGTCAGAGCTATTTAGGTGCGACTTCCCCGAAAAATTGCGGCGCTAAGATGTTGGATTGTAATCATTTCGTTATTTTTAACCTGTGTCTTTATGGGAATAGCTTGAATCAGACCCCCATATCGCCTAGACTAGAAACCATAACAAGCTTGGCGTCCGCCCTTCCGGGAAGGCCGACAGCCAAGACGTCTATCACAACTCAAAACTCTGACGCGGTGCGCAGTACTACCGAGGTACTACGCACCGCTTTCTGTTTGCGCTCAGCCCTATACGGTTGCTTGCTCTATACGGCTACCTGCCTGCCGAGGCGCGCCACTCCCCCGGTGGTCAGCACTCAAAGTAGTAGACGGCTCGATGGGAGCCACGTAAACTAACGGGTCGTATCCTGCACCGGAGCCGCATCCAAAATACGGCGGATACGCTCACGACGCTCCGTCAACGTACGCTCAAAACCGTGCTGCGTCGGCTCGTAGTAGACCGTACCGCGCAGAGTATCCGGCAGGTACTGCTGCGCCGCCACATGCCCCGGCTCATCATGCGCATACACATACCCCACACCGTGACCAAACTGCTTAGCCCCCGCATAATGACCATCACGCAAATGCACCGGAACCTGACCCGAAGCACCCGAACGCACATCCGCAATCGCACGGTTAATCGCGTTATACGCCGCATTCGACTTCGGCGCGAGCGCACAATAAATCACCGCCTGCGACAGGATAATACGCGCCTCCGGCATGCCCACCAGCGCCACCGACTGCGCCGCAGCCGTCGCCACCTGCAGAGCCTGCGGATCAGCCAGACCAATATCCTCACTCGCCAAAATCATGATGCGCCGAGCCACAAAACGTGGATCCTCGCCGCCCTCCAACATGCGCGCCAAATAGTGCACCGCGGCGTCCGCATCAGAGCCGCGCATGGACTTAATGAACGCACTCACCACGTCATAATGCTGATCGCCCGAACGGTCGTAACGGATCGCGGCGCGGTCCACCGCCTCCGTAGCATGCGCCAGGGTGATGCGCACGGGCGCGGTAGGTTCGGGGTCCTTCTCCCCCGCTTCCCCCGCCTGATTTGCCGAATTTGCCGGGTCTGTCGAATTTACCGAGTCTGCCGAATCTTCGGCGGAGGCGGCAGGTTCTGCCGAAGCCTGTTCGGCTTCGCTAAACGCAATCGCAGCCGCCGCCTCCAGCGAGGTCAGGGAGCGGCGAGCGTCGCCTCCAGAAACCGCCGCGAGGTGGGCGCGCGCATCCTCATCAATGACCGCCGCACCGTCAAAACCGCGCGGGTCAGCCAATGCACGGTCAATCAGCCGCTCAATATCGGACTGCTCCAGCGAATGAACCCGCAACAGTAGCGAGCGCGAAAGCAACGGCGAAATAATGCTGAACGACGGGTTCTCCGTCGTAGCCGCCACCAGAATCACCCAGCGGTTCTCCACGCCGGGCAGAAGTGCATCCTGCTGAGCCTTTGTAAAACGGTGAATCTCATCGAGGAAGAGCACGGTGGTCGTGCCGTACATGTCACGGTCGAGTAGCGCCTGATCCATGACCGCGCGCACATCCTTCACGCCCGCAGTAATCGCCGAAAGCTCCACGAACTTACGACCCGGCGCGCGCGCAATCACATGTGCCAGGGTGGTCTTACCCGTACCCGGAGGGCCGTACAAAATCACCGAGGACGGGCCAGCCGGGCCGGCGTTTTCCCCTGCCAACACGCGCAGAGGCGCACCCGGAGTCAGCAGATGCTCCTGGCCGAGAACCTCATCAATCGTGCGCGGACGCATACGCACCGCCAACGGCGCACGAGACGCCGAACGGGAAGAGTGTGCACGCGGCGTCGAGGCGCGCGAGGAGGCGGGCTCCTCAGCGGGCGCACCAATCAGGCTCACGCGGTCCCCGTCATCGGGCAACTCAAGATCAAAGAGGGAATCAGCCATAGTCTTACTCTATCGTTTCACAATCTGGAGGCGGGTACGGGGTGTGGGTATACAGCTGCGGATTTAGCTCGCGGCGTGACACCACACGGGTTTTCGATAGGTTAGTGTCTTCGCCGTGGGTTTTAAACCCCGGGGCAAGGCTTTAAACCCCGGGGCAATCCACTAACCTATCGAAAGCGCCGGCCTAGAGGGTCTCACTATCGAGAATCAGGGTCACCGGGCCGTCATTGACCAGCTCCACCTGCATGTCCGCACCGAACACGCCGGTCTCCACGTGCAGGCCACGCTCACGCAGCGCCTGAACATAGTCGTTGAACAGCGGCTCACTCACCGCGCCGGGCGCAGCGGCAGACCAGGAGGGGCGGCGGCCCTTCTTCGCATCCCCGTAGAGGGTGAACTGGCTGACCGCCAGCACGGGTGCGCCCTCATCAAGGAGGGATTTCTCCCCCTCCAGCAGGCGCAGGTTAGCGGTCTTATCGGCAAGCTTCGCAATCTGCGCCGCACCGTCACCGTGCGTGATACCGACCAGCACCAGGTAGCCGGGCTGCTCAATCGCGCCGACCGTCTCACCCGCCACGCGCACCGCCGCGCGGGTCACGCGCTGAATAACTACTCGCATCGTTCACCTTTCATCATGGAGCCGGCGTTCACCGGGCTCATACATCTCTTTCGACACCGCTCTCGGCGGCTGGTTTAGGGGAGCCGCCTCAGAGCACGCCGCGCAGCTGCACGGCACGCAAAAACTGGTTCGCCGCCCGCGGGGTACGAAACTCAATAAAACGCTTCTGTAGATGCTGCCCGCGAGCCTCCGCCAGCAACTCCCCGACGTGCGGGTAGCTCCTCCACGTGTACCGAATCATGTTGTCCGGGTCGCGCAGAATATTCTTCAGCGGCGGCTCCACATTATCAGCCCACAGCCTCTGACCCGTCACCGCACGACGCACCGTCCGGCGAACCACACGCCACATGACCACCGCACGGCTATAGCGTAGGTAAATCACCACATCCGCACGCTCCAGCAGGCGGCCGCGCACCTGCGGATACTGCCACTCCGTAATCCACGCAGGCCGCTCAATGAGCGCCTGAACATCCGCCTCAAAACTAGGGCGCGGAGTCCAGTTCGGCCCCCAATGCAACGAGTCCATCTCCGTATGCGGAATGGCCAGGAGGCGCCCCAACCGCGCCGCGAACGTCGTCTTACCGCTACCGCTCGGGCCGGCAATCAGAATACGCATGCTCCCCTCCCCCTTTGGTTAGTACACAAATCGGCACGCACGCCAGTTGATACAAAAGGTGGGCTGCGACCCTGCACCAGCAGAATACACAGCCCACCCTCAACGGCGACCCCGGCACAACTCAACGCCCGCCGGGCCCACGCCGCACAGCCCGCACCCCCTACGGGGCGCACGACCAAAGACTAGAGAAGATTACTCCTCGTCCTTCTTCTTCGGCTTGAAATCAACGCCAGCTTCCTTACGCTGCTCCGGAGTAATCGGTGCAGGAGCCGCAGTCAGCGGATCGAAACCATTACCGGTCTTCGGGAACGCAATAACTTCGCGGATCGAATCAACGCCAGCCAGCAGAGACACAATACGGTCCCAACCGAACGCAATACCACCCATGGGCGGTGCGCCGTACTTGAACGCATCCAGCAGGAAGCCGAACTTCTCCTGAGCCTCTTCCTCACCAATGCCCATCACAGCGAACACGCGTTCCTGCACGTCACGGCGGTGAATACGGATCGAACCGCCACCAATCTCGTTACCGTTGCAAACAATGTCGTAAGCGTACGCCAGAGCCGAACCCGGGTCAGTGTCGAAAGTATCCATGAACTCGGGCTTCGGGGAGGTGAACGCGTGGTGCACAGCAGTCCACGCGGAGTGACCCAGAGCCACGTCACCGGACTCAGTAGCCTCAGCAGAAGACTCAAACATGGGAGCGTCAACAACCCACACGAAGGACCACTCGCCGTCCTTAATCAGGCCGGTACGGTGACCAATCTCAACACGAGCAGCACCCAGCAGCGCACGGGAAGCCTTAGCCTCACCAGCAGCGAAGAAGATGCAGTCGCCGGGCTTCGCGCCGGTAGCCTCAGCCAGGCCAGCACGCTCAGCGTCGGTAATGTTCTTAGCCACGGGGCCGGTCAGCTCACCGTCCTCCTGAATGAGAACGTAAGCCAGGCCCTTAGCGCCGCGCTGCTTAGCCCACTCCTGCCAAGCGTCCAGGGTACGGCGAGGCTGGGAAGCACCACCGGGCATCACAACAGCACCCACGTAAGGAGCCTTGAACACGCGGAAAGTGGTGTCCTTGAAGTACTCGGTCAGCTCAGTCAGCTCCAGGCCGAAACGCAGGTCAGGCTTGTCCGTACCATACTTCTCCATCGCATCCTTGTAGGTCATGCGCTGAATCGGGCGGGGAACCTTCACATCAATCAGGTTCCACACAGCCTCAACGATGCGCTCGCCCAGCTCAATGATGTCTTCCTGATCAACGAACGAAGCCTCAATGTCCAGCTGAGTGAACTCAGGCTGACGGTCCGCACGGAAATCCTCGTCACGGTAGCAGCGAGCAATCTGGTAGTACTTCTCAATACCGCCCACCTGCAGCAGCTGCTTGAACAGCTGCGGGGACTGCGGCAGAGCATACCAAGAACCCGGAGCCAGACGAGCCGGCACCAGGAAGTCACGCGCACCCTCAGGGGTCGAACGGGTCAGGGTCGGGGTCTCAACCTCAATGTAGCCGTCCTCAGCCAGCAGGTTACGTGCCGCACGGTTCGCGTCCGAACGCAGACGCATGATGCGAGCCGGCTCCGGGCGGCGAAGATCCAGGTAGCGGTAGCGCAGGCGCGCCTCCTCACCCACCTCAACGTGCTCGTCAATCTGGAAAGGCAGCGGAGCGGCAGTGTTCAGCACCTCAACGGCGGACACCTCAACCTCAATCTCACCGGTAGCCAGGTTCGGGTTCTCATTACCCTCCGGGCGCTTAGTCACCAGACCGGTCACACGCAGCACATACTCGTTGCGCAGGTGCTCAAAATCAGCCTCATTGTGGAAAACACACTGGGTGACACCCTCACGGTCACGCAGGTCAACGAAAGCGACACCACCGTGGTCGCGGCGGCGAGCCACCCAACCGGTCAGGGTAACAGTCTCTCCAATATTTGCGGCGGTCAGCTCGCCGTTGGTGTGAGTGCGAAGCACAGACATTCCTTTCATAGCGGGCACCTCACGACTATAGACAGTAGTCGGGTACACGCGGTTGATGATATGCGCACACTGCGTGCGCCTCATATATTGTATCCCCTCCGGGCAGGTCGATGGCGGGTCGGGGCAAGTCAGGCACCAGAAAATGGGGCGCGAAGGCGGGATGCGGGTAGGGCGGCAGGTTCGTGGGTGTCTGCGGTCGATAGGTTAGTGTCTTCGCCATGGGTCTTTAACCCGGGGTGAAGGCATTAACCTATCGAAAAGCCACTACCCTATCGAAGTATTACCGGGGAATCCACTCCGCATGCCTGTGGACAAACACTTTTTCGGTAGAATCCGCGAAGTTATCCACAGATTTCACAAACAAGCCCCACAACCTCACACAGCCTGCCAGGATAAAGCCTATGAACACCGTAACTATTCCGTGGCAACGCGTCCCAAACGTACTACCGGCTACACCAGAAATTACCCGCGCCGCAGAACTGCACCCATTCGTGCTGAACTCCCAGATGCTCAACCTGCGAGGAATCGGGCCAAAACGCATTCGCAAGCTAGTGGCGGAAGGGTCTCTGCAACGTATCCAGCGAGGAGCCTATATTTACACCCGCGATGCCCAAGCGCTCACCCCCGAAGAGCGGCTCACGGTACGGTGCATCGCTGCTCAGATGATGGGTCTTCAAGGAATCTTCTCCCACACATCAGCCGCGGCGCTATGGGGACTTGATGTACTCTCTGTTCCCCAAATGATAAGCGTGTATAGCTGTAGTCATAGCACCTCTGACAAGGGAAGAATCACCCGGCATTACAGCGCCCCTGGCCCCGAGGAAGTCACCAGGTTGCCGGGCACATCCATCATGGTTACGACGGTGGCTCGCACGCTGCAGGATTGTGCTCGCAGCATGCCCTTTCGGGAGGCGGTGGTCCTCGCTGACTCCATCATGCGGCGGAAACTCTTGGAACCCCACGAGGTGACTGAGATTCTACTGAACCTCACCGGGTACGGCGGCTCCGCCGGGCCTCTCCTGGCGCAGGCGGTGGATGCATCCAGCGAGTCGGCTGGTGAAAGCCTCACCCGGTGCCTACTCATGGAGCACAGGCTGCCCCTCCCCGTAACGCAGTACCCGATTTCATGCGAAGGCCGTAACTATCGAGTGGACTTCACCTGGCCCGAGGCGCGCGTCATTCTCGAGTTCGACGGCGAACAGAAATACGTGGACCACCCCGGCAGGGACCGCTACGAAGCCACCCGCGACCGTGCTCTAACCCGCGCCGGCTGGACGGTCGTACACCTCACATGGGCTGACATCTTTCAAAAAGAGCGGGAAGTCATCACCCACTTGCGGAAACTACTCTTGAGATAAAGCGAGGAAACGCCTCAGTCGATAGGTTAGCGCCTTCACCCCGGGTTAAAGACCCACGGCGAAGACACTAACCTATCGAAAATCTGGGCTCACACAAAAGACCCGCCCGGCAGGGAGGTCAACATCCTCCCCACCAGGCGGGTACACATCCATATGCAGGCTACAGTAACCAAGATTATTACAGCAGCCAGATACTACAGCGGCCAAACACCGCAGGCATTACAGGCCCCTAATGTTTACAGGCCCTCAGCACGTACAATCTGAACGTGCAGATCCTCAGCCGGCGGCATCCACGAAGCCGGATCAGCAGCAACCTGCTCACCCGAACGGATATCCTTCACCTCGTGAACCGGGGCACCCGACTCATCCGACGAAATGAACCACACGAACGGAATGCCGCGCTTCTCAGCGTACTTAATCTGCTTACCGAACTTCGCCGCGTTCGCAGACACCTCGCAGGCGATACCGCGGGCACGCAGCGCATCTGCAACATCATTCGCAGCGGACCAGCCCTCATCATTCGTCAGGGCAACAAACACAGCCGAAGGCACCTTACGGCTCGCCTGCGCAAAACTCTGCGACAGAATACGAGCCACCACACGGGTCACACCAATCGACAGGCCAACACCCGGGTACGTCTTCTTACCGTTCGACGCCAGCGACTCATAACGGCCACCCGAGCAGATCGAACCCAGCGACTCGTGACCAACCAGAACAGTCTCATACACGGTGCCGGTGTAGTAATCCAGACCGCGAGCAATCGACAGGTCAGCCAGCACCTTACCCGGCGCACGGCGAGCCGCCTCCTCAATGACCTCAGCCAGCTCAGCAAGACCCTGATCCAGCAGCTCGTGCTCCACCGAATACTTAGCGGCAAGCGCACGCACCTGCTCCACGAAAGAAGCATCCTCAGTGCGAATCTGCGCCAGCTCCAGGGCGGCAGCGGCAGCATCCGCGCTCGCACCAGCCTCAGCCTGTAGCTCCTCAGCCACACGCTCAGCACCGATTTTCTCCAGCTTGTCAATAGAACGCAGAACAGCCGCAGTATCAGTCAAACCCAAGCCCAGGTAGAAGCCCTCAGCCAGCTTGCGGTTATTCACACGCAGCTTGAACTCAGGGATCGGCAGCTTCGACAGCGCATCAACAACAACCAGCGCCAAGGTCACGTCGTAACGGAACGGCAGCTCGCCGTCGCCAACCACGTCAATATCAGCCTGAGTGAACTCGCGGGCACGACCCTCCTGCGGACGCTCACCACGCCACACCTTCTGAATCTGGTAACGCGAGAACGGGAAATTCAGGTAACCAGCGTTCTCCACCACGTAACGGGCAAACGGCACGGTCAGGTCAAAGTGCAGAGCCAGCTTTTCCTTAGCCTTAGCAGCCTCGTCCTCCTGCAGGCGAGAAATTGCGTAAACTTCCTTGTCAATCTCACCCTTGCGCAGTAGCTGCTCAATAGTCTCTACCGAACGAGTCTCAATCGGGGAGAAACCGTGCAACTCAAAAGTCTCACGCAAAGTGTCCAGAACATGATTCTCAACCAACCGCTCAGCCGGAAGATACTCGGGAAAACCAGACAGCGAAGCCTTGCGAGCCATACGCGATACTCCTTGACAAAGAACTCGACAACAAAACCCCGGAACACCTCCGGGCATATCTACCCATCATACCAACACCCACCCCAGCACAGCACCCACTCCCCCAGCACACCCGACACAAACCCGCACAAACCCGCACAAACCCGCAGCCGGCAGGTTCGCCCACAACACAACACGACCAGACACTACTCACACACACCCCACAGAGGCTATGCTTAGGAGGTGCACACGCACACCCAAACGGGTGCCCATCACGGGGAACAGCGCAAAGGCGCCCCACCCCCAGCACCCCCGAGTGAAAGAGTTATAGCGGTGACTACCAAACCCGACGACACTGTAAACCTCGAAAAGGCACGCCAGTACGGCCGCGTCTCCGAGGACGGCCACGTCTTCGTCATTGTCGACGGCGAAGAATACGCCGTAGGCCAGCTGCCCGGCGCCTCCGAAGAAGAAGCGCTCAGCTACTTCGCCCGCAAGTTTGAAAACGTCGAGGCGCAGGTTGCTCTGCTCGAATCCCGCCTCGCCAACAACGCCCCCGCCGCAGACCTGCAGAAGGGCATCACCTCCATCGGCGCACAGATCGGTGTGCGCAACATGGTCGGTGACTACTCCGGCCTGCAGAAGCGCCTCATCTCCCTCGCAGAGCAGATCGCTGAACTCGGCGAAAAGCAGCAGCAGGCACGCACCGAAAACCGTGAACGCGCCCTCGCCGTCCGCGAAGAAATCGTCGCGGAAGCCGAGCAGATTGCCGGCCAGGACCCCGACCAGATCCACTGGAAGAACTCCCACTCCCGCATGAACGAACTGTTCGAAGCGTGGAAGAAGGCACAGCGCGAAATTCACCTGGCAAAGAGCGTAGAGGACGAGCTGTGGAAGCGTTTCCGTGCAGCCCGCACCACCTTCGACCGCAACCGCCGCGCACACTTCTCGCAGCTGGACGACCGCAACGCACGCATCAAGCGCGCCAAGGAAGAGCTGATTGCACGTGCGGAAGAGCTGTCCACTTCGACTGACTGGTCTGAGACTTCCCGCGTATACGGCGACCTGATGCGCGCCTGGAAGCAGGTACCCCGCGGCCACCGTCGCGAAGACGACAAGCTGTGGGCACGCTTCCGCGCGGCACAGGACGTGTTCTTCAACGCCCGCAACGAAGCCGAAGCAGCGCAGGACGCAGTCTACGCCGAAAACCTCAAGGTCAAGGAAGCACTGCTCGAAGAAGCACGCGCACTCCTGCCCGTCGAAGACATTGAGGGCGCGAAGGCAGCCTTCGAGAAGATCCTGGACCGCTGGGATGCGGCAGGCCGCGTGCCCCGCAACGACCTGCGCCGCGTCGACGGCGAGCTGCGCCGTATTCAGGACGAAATCAACGGCGCCGAAGAGGCAAAGTGGAAGCGCAACGACCCCGCCAAGGCGGCACGCGCGAACTCCCTGCTCGCACAGATCGAGGACTCCCTCGCCGAGCTGGAAGCAGAGCTCGCAGCAGCTGAAAAGGGCGGCGACTCCAAGAAGATCGCCAAGGCTAAGGAAGCTCTGGAGGCGCGCCGCGCCTGGGCAGCAACCCTGCAGGGCTTCGGCAACTAGGGTCTAGCCGACGGTCTAATTAACGCCGAGAAGCCACATGTGTTTCGAAAAGCCACCATTATCGTGGCTTCTCGAAACACATGTGGCTTCTGCGTGTCTGCGGGGGTTATATTCGCGCCTCCCACCCTATGCAGATGGAGGGCGCACCGGGTTCATGGATTTTCGATAGGTTAGTGACTTTAATGCGGGTTAAAGACCCACGGTGAAGACACTAACCTATCGAAAATCTCTGTCTAAAAAGCAGGCGGCCCCGGATGCGCCAGGTAGGCGAGAGCCGGTTATGGTTTAGGGTTTTCGGTAATGGGTTAGTGACTTTGGGCTGGGGTTTTAACCATCACTAAAGACGCTAAGTCATGACTGAAATTGCTAGGTCATGACCGGATTTTCACCGGTGCTGAGGCCCCGCCTCTGCAGAATTTGTGCCATGGTTTAGTGTCTTCGACTATGGTTTTTAACTACGACCAAAGACACTAACCTATGGCACAAATCCGCAACTCATGACCGGATCCCCATCTGTGACAGGTGGGCGGGTGGGCTACACGGCGAGCACATACATGTCGCGAAGTGCCTCTTCCGCCTCGTCGAGGGCGTATCCGCTCTGGCAGAGCGCGTCGCAGCCGTTACCGTAGCGGAGGCCGGCGAGGAACTCGCGGTCGGCCACCTCCGGCAGGTACACCATGAGGTATTCGCCGTTTTCAGTGAAGAAGTCGTCAATGTTGGCGGCGTCCTGGCCGGAGTAGAAGGCGCGGAAGTCTTCGTCATTGTAGTAACCAACCGTGTACATGAGGGGCTCCTTTGGTTGCTCGGCGGAGGGGGTGAGAACGCGTCGTTGTTCTCTACCGCCAAAGGTAGGGGGTGTCCCTGACAAGATAAGGGGCTGCACCGCCCCGCGCCGGAGAAAACACCAAAAAATGTTGCGTGACGAGGGGGCTTTCTGGAGGCGCGCTCCCCCGCCCACACGCTGCAAGGGAAATTCGGTCATAGGTTACGGACTTCTGCCATGGTTTTTAACTACGACAGAAGTCACTAACCTATGGTCGAAATCGGCGCCGGGTAGAGGGGACCGACCATCAGAGTAAATCCGTGCCGATACCGCCCCCATAGACGGCGAGAAGCCACATGTGTTTCGAGAAGCCACCAAAGAAGTGGCTTTTCGAAACACATGTGGCTTCTGGGCGTAGAGAAGTATTTACGCCTCCGAGGGCTTCGCGCCGGTCAGGCGGTACGCCTTGTACACGCCCGTCACGTTACGGACCACGTTCAGCACGTGCTCCAGCATGAAACGGTCACCCAGCTCCAGGGCGAAGCGGTCCACCACGGTACGATCCTCTGAGGTGTGCACGCGCGCATCCAGAATGTTCACACCCGACTCAGAAATCGCACGAATCAGGTCGCTCAGCAGGCCCTTACGGTCCAGCGCCTCCACCTGAATCTGCACACGGTACGTAGCGGTCGGCGAAGACGCCCACTCGACCGTCGTCACGCGCGGCTCCTCGTCAGCGTTACGCATGTTCGGGCAGTCACGGCGATGCACCGAAATACCGTTATAGCGGGTCACAATGCCGATAATGTCATCCGGCGGAACCGGGGTGCAGCAACGCGCAATCTTCGTCAGCACACCCTCAGCACCCGGCACAATCACACCGTTATCGCCAATCGCCTTGCGGGTCGACTTCAGCAGCGTCTCGTCAAAGTCGCTGACCTCAACCTCGGGTGCCGGCTCGTCGCCACGGTGCACCTCAACGAGGGTGTCAATGACCTGCTTCGGCGCGATCTCGTGCTCACCAATCGCACGGTACAGCGACGCCACATCGTTCTTGTGCAGCAGCTGAGCCACCTGAGTCATAATCTCCGGGCTCATCATCTTCTGCAGCGGCAGCTCACTGTTGCGCATGCTCTTGGTGAGCATCTCGCGGCCGGCGAGTAGCGCCTCCAGGCGGCGTTCCTTCGCGAAGTACTGGCGGATCTTCGTGCGAGCGCGTGAGGAGCGAACGAACTTCAGCCAGTCCTCGCTGGGTCCGGCGTCTTCGTTCTTCGTGGTCATAATCTCCACGGTCGCGCCGGTGGGCAGGACCGTGTGCAGCGGCACGAGGCGGCCGTTGACCTTCGCGCCAACGGTGCGGTCGCCAACTTCACTGTGGATGGCGTAGGCGAAGTCCACGGGGGTGGAGCCGTTGGGCAGGGCGATTGCCTCACCGTTGGGGGTGAGTACGACGATTTCGTCGGTGTCGAGGGTGTCAGCGAGCGACTCGTAGAACTTCTCCGACTCCGGGTTGGAGTTCGAAATCTCCGCAATGGACTGCAGGATGCCGACGTTCATCATCGCCGAGGTCTGGGTGCCCGGCTCCTTCGGGTCCTTCGCGGGCGCGCCGCCACGAGCCGCGACCTTCTCGCCGCGCGACGCCGCCTTGTAGCGCCAGTGCGCCGCCACACCGTATTCAGCTTCTTCGTGCATCTTGTAGGTGCGGATCTGAATCTCAAGCGGCAGGTTACCCGGGCCGTACACGGTCAGGTGCAGCGACTGGTAGTTGTTGTTCTTCGGGTTCTTAATGTAGTCCTTGAAACGGCCAGTCATCGACGGCCACAGGGACAGCACGTGGCCGAGCACGGTGTAGCATTCCGCCTCTTCCTCAACCATGATGCGCACGGCGAGGATGTCATTAATCTCGTCGAAGCTGCGGCCCTTCGTCTTCATCTTCTGATGAATCGAATAGTAGTGCTTCGGGCGGCCCGTCACGGTCGCGTCGATGCCCACCTCTTTCAGGCGGTCCGTAATCTTGGTGCGCGCCTCGTTCAGGAACTTTTCGAGCGCGGGGGTGCGTTCGCCGACCATGCGCACCATTTCGGCGTAAATTTCCGGGCTCATGGCGGCGAAGGACAGGTCCTCCAGCTCCCACTTAATCGTGTTCAGGCCCAGGCGATGCGCGAGCGGCGCGTAAATTTTCAGGGTCTCTTCTGCCTTCTTCGCGGCAGAAGCCTGCGGCACAAAACGCCAGGTGCGGGCGTTGTGCAGGCGGTCGGCAAGCTTGATGAGCAGCACGCGGATGTCCTTGCTCATGGACAGCACGAGCTTGCGGATCGTCTCAATGGAGGCGTTCTCGCCGTAGGTCATCTTGTCCAGCTTGGTCACGCCGTCGACCAGGTAGGCGACCTCCTCACCGAACTCTTCGGTGAGCTGCTCCATCGTGTAGTCGGTGTCTTCCACGGTGTCGTGCAGCAGGCCGGCAGCGAGCACGGGGCCGGTCGCGCCCATCTCCGCAAGAATCGCGGTCACGGCGACCGGGTGGGTGATGTACGGGTCGCCACTCTTACGCTTCTGACCCTCGTGGCAGCGGTTCGCCACCTCGTAGGCGCGCTGCAGCACCTGGATGTCCTCATCCGGGTGGTAGCGGCGTACGGCACGCACGACCGGCGCAATCATCGGGGAGAAACGGATGGTACCGCCGTGCGAATCGGACGCCTCCATCTTGCTGCTGCGGCCACCAAAAACGAGGCGGTTAGGCACACGCCCGCTAGCAGCCATGACACGGTGCGAGCCGCGCTTCCTCTTCGCATCAGACGAATCAGTTTCAGGCAGAGGAATCGGGCCAGCGGGCCGAACCGCGGGCTTCTCGGCGGTCCCTGCAGGGTTCTCAGCGTTGGTGTTCACGGCAGGTTCTGCACTCATTCCGGGCTCCTTTGGACGTAACAGCGATGACCTGAGCCCCCGAATCTGCTCGTCGTTGAAAGGCGTGGATGCGGGCGCGCAGTATCTTCTACCTTTATCCTACCCAGCACGCGGATATGAGCCAAAATATGCGCGTAAACTATGCCGCACTGTGACACATTAGACCTGTGAAATATTAGGCCGGCAGGAACAGACCAGCGGGTATAAGACCCCGGGCACGCTAAAGGGGAGCCGACACCTTTCGGTATCGACTCCCCTATCGTTAGCAACGCCAGTAGCGCTGGCGGAACGCTGGCTAACCGTTCAGGTTCACGCGGTGAATCTCAATGGTTGCACGTGCCGGCTTCTTAGCAGGCTTCTCGGTTGCCTTCTCGTCCTCGGTCGCCTTGTCAGCAGATTCCTCAGACTTTGCGGACTTCTCAGACTTCGCAGCCTTCTCAGCCTCGGCGGGCTCCTCCGAAGAGTCACCCTCAGCCTCGTCAGCAGCCTCAGCGTCCTTGAAGCTGCCGCTCTCCACCTTCGCGGTGTGCTCACGAATCTGAGCCTCACCCAAACGCAGCGAAGCATACAGCGGCGCAGACACGAACAGCGTACCGAACATGCCCACCAGAATACCCACAAACAGCGACAGGGACAGGTCCTGCAGAGTACCCGCACCCAGGATGAACGCACCAATGAACAAGATCGCGCCCACCGGCAGAACACCCACAATAGCGGTGTTAATCGAACGGACCAGAGTCTGGTTCACCGCCAGGTTAATCTGCTCGGCAAAGGTCGTGTCGCGGCGTTCCAGCACATCCTCGGTGTTCTCACGGATCTTATCGAACACCACCACCGAGTCGTACAGCGAGTAGCTCAGAATCGTCAAGAAACCAATAATTGCACTCGGAGTGATCTCAAAGCCGAACGCGGCGTACAGGCCAACCGTCACCACCACGGTGAAGAACAGACCCGCAATAGACGCCAGCGACATCTTCCAGGTACGGAAGTAGAACGCCATACCAATCAGCGCAAGCACCACAAACGCGACCAGACCCCAGAACGCCTGACGGGTCACATCCGCACCCCAGGTCGGGCCCACAAACGAAGAGGTCACGTCATTCTCAGACACACCGTAACCCTCCTGCAGAGCTGCCTTCACCTGCAGAGTCTCATCATCGCTGAGCTTGCTCATCTGGGCACGAATCGTACCCGGCGCAATATTGGTCACGCGAACATCCGAAGCGTCCTTCGCCTTCTCGTGAATAATGCGCTCACCTGTAGCAGTATCAACGTGCGCGGTCTTCGAGACCACGAACTCCGAACCGCCACGGAAATCAATACCCAGATTGAAGCCGCCACCAACAGCCGGAATCAGAACCGAAACCGCCATCAGCACAGCCGCAAGCAGCAGCCACAGGCGGCGCTTACCCACGAAGGGGTACGAGCGGGCACCCGAATGCAGGTCATTACCGAAGCGGGCAAAAGCATTAGGTTTCACATCGGTAGCCATGCTTAGCTCTCCTTCTTCTCATCAGAAGCAGACTCGTCAGCCTCAGCGGCAGCACGCTCTGCACGGCGACGCTCAGCAATGCTCAGCTGCTTCTCCTCCGGGCTGCGGAGGCGACCGGCACCACGGTACAGCGGCGTAGCGCCCAGCGACTCAGGCGACAAGCCCGAGTGGCGGTGACCCTCACCGAAGTAGCGGGTATTCGCCAGCAGAGTCAGCATCGGGTGGGTGAACAGGTACACGACCACAAGGTCAGCAATCGCAGTCAAACCAAGGGTGAACGCGAAGCCCTTCACCGAACCAACCGACACCACGTACAGCACCACAGCAGCCAGCAGGTTCACAGCCTTCGACGCCAGGATAGTGCGGGATGCACGCTGCCAACCGTGGTTCACCGCCGACGGGATCGTGCGGCCCGCACGGATCTCATCACGGATACGCTCAAAGTAGACGATGAACGAGTCAGCCGTAGCACCAATCGCCACAATCAGACCCGCCACACCAGCCAGGGACAGGCGGTAGTTCAACGCCCAACCCAGCAGCGCAATCGCCTCATACGAAATAATGCCAGCCACAACCAGCGACATCATCGTGACAAAGCCCAGCAGGCGGTACTGGAACAGCGAGTACACGAACACCAGCAGCAGACCAATCAGACCGGTCAGCAGACCCACACGCAGCTGCTCCGAACCCAGAGTCGCAGAAATCTGCTGCTCCGACTGGATCGTGAAGCTAATCGGCAGGGCACCGTACTTGAGCTGATCGGCGAGAGCCTTCGCCTCCTGCTCGGTGAAGTTACCGGTAATCTGCGGCTTACCGTCAGAAATCACAGCCTGCGACACCGGGGAAGACAGCACCTTGCCGTCCAGCAGAATCGCGAAGCGGGCACGCGGATCATTTGCGTTCTGCGCACGAATCGCGTTCAGGCGAGAAGTAATGTTCTGGAACTTCTCACGAGCAGCATCGTTGAACTGAATGTTCACAGCCCAACGGCCCGTAGTCACGCCCTGACCGGTCGTCTCCTGCGAGTGGCTCGCGGTAGAAATATCGCTACCGCTCAGCTCCACAGGACCCAGAATGTACTTCTCCTGACCGTCAGTGGAGCACGCCACCATCGGCTTAGTCGGGTCCGCACTATCGGCGTCCTCATTGCGTGCCGCGGTGCAGTCCTTCGCCTCGTACTGCTTGTACAGATCCGCAGTAATCCAGTTACGGTCCGAACCATTAGTCGGCTCCGCAGACGGCTTGGGCAGCTTATCGTCCGCAGTGCGGGCATCCTCAGCCACCGCAGTACCGGCACCAGAAAGCAGCACCGGGCGGAACGTCATATTTGCAGACGCCTGAATCAGCTGACGAGTCTCAGCGCTAATCGTTCCGGGAACCGAAACAACCACGTTATTACCCGAGCCGAAGGAGGTGGTAACCTCCGCCTCCGAAACGCCGGCACCATCAACGCGCTGACGAATAATCTCAACCGCCTGGTTCAACTGCTCCTGGGAGACGTTCTCATCCGAAGAGCCATTGACCTTCGGAGAAAGAATCATCTGAGTACCACCCGAAAGGTCCAGGGCGAGCTTCGGTGCCCAAGAACCTCCCGCGTAGGTGGTGCCGAAAATACCGGCAGCCATAACAACCATGAGCAGGACCATCGAGAGGAGCGCCCCTCGCGCGGCTGCAAGCGGTGAACGCTTAGCCATAATGTTCCTTCTTCGTGTGAATAGTATTGAGTGTTCTACAGATTCCGTAACGCGAAAACCCGACGCCGCTCACTGGGCGCCGGGCTCATACGCGCTGAATTACTTAGCAGTATCAGAAGAGGTATCGGAAGCGGGAGCTTCGGATGCGGTAGCCTCGTACGCGTCCTCGGTCAGGGGCGCTGCGGGGGCTTCCTCCTCAATGACGGCCATAATCGCGTTCAGTGCCAGGGTGATAACAACACCGTCCGCAATCTGAAGCTGCAGCTTGTTGTTCTCAAGGTCAGTGCTGACAACGGTGCCGTAGATGCCGGAACCAGTCATCACCTGGGTGCCGGGGACGAGAGACTGCTGCATTGCGCGCAGTTCCTCCATCTGCTTACGCTGACGCTTCTGGGCGGAGAACATCATCCATGCCAGCAGCGCCATCATGGCGATCATAATCAGGAGGTTAAAATCCATGGTCTCACTTTCACATCCGCACCCGTGCCGCTCACCGCGAGGGTTGAGCGTACCAGAAGGTTTGGAATCGTAGATACAGTACGTATCCATCCTACGCGAGAGCATGAGCTTTAGCGCCCCGAACCAGCGTTTTTGTGAGGTTAACCTGAGTTTTGGACTCTCTCGGCGTAATTTTATGTCGCCGACAGAGCCGGGCAGAGCTCGATGGAGCCTGCAGAACCGGTAGAAGAGTGCCGCCCCTACAGAAGAGCTACCGCCCCTGCAGAAACCGGGGTACAGAGAAGCCCACGGGAGGCGGATACCTCCCACGGGCTACTGCTGTGTTATCAGCTGGTGCGGGCCTAAAGCTGATACGGGTCTAGAACTGATGCGGATCTAGAGCTGAATCTCCGGTGCTTCCAAACCGAGGTGCTCCCACGCCGCGGGCAGAGCCACACGACCGCGCGGGGTACGACCAATCAGGCCCTCACGCACCAGGTAGGGCTCGGCAACCGTCTCCACGGTCTCCGTCTCTTCACCCACCGCAATGGCGAGGGTGGACAGACCCACCGGGCCGCCGCCGAACTTGTGAATCAGCGCCTCCAGCACGGCGCGGTCCAGGCGGTCCAGGCCGCGCGAATCCACCTCGTACATGTCCAGCGCGGTTGCGGCATCGGTCGCGTTAATGCGGTCCACGCCGTTCACCAGCGCCCAGTCACGCACACGACGCAGCAGACGGTTCGCAATACGCGGCGTGCCGCGGGAACGACCGGCAATCTCGGTGAAACCCTCGGAGGTAATCTGCATGTCCATCAGACCCGCGCTACGGCGCAGCACCAACTCAAGCTCCTCCACCGAGTAGAACTCCAGGTGACCGGTAAAACCGAAGCGGTCACGCAGAGGACCGGGCAGCAGACCCGCACGGGTCGTCGCACCCACCAGGGTGAACTGCGGCAGCTCCAGCGGAATGGAAGTCGCACCCGCACCCTTACCGACCACAATGTCCACACGGAAATCTTCCATCGCCATGTAGAGCATTTCCTCAGCCGGGCGGCTCATACGGTGAATCTCATCCAGGAACAACACCTCACCGGGAGTCAGCGAAGACAGAATCGCCGCCAAATCACCCGAATGCTGAATCGCCGGGCCGGAGGTAATGCGCAGCGGTGCCTCCATCTCTGCCGCAATAATCATTGCGAGAGTGGTCTTACCCAGACCGGGAGGGCCCGACAGCAGCACATGGTCGGCACTACGGCCGCGCATCTTCGAAGCCTCCAGCACCAGGGACAGCTGCTGACGCACACGGCGCTGACCCACAAAGTCATCCAGGGACTTAGGGCGCAGTGCCGCCTCAATCATCTTCTCTTCAGGCTCTTCTTCCATCGCCACCAGGCGCTGGGCGGGAGCTGAAGACGCCTGAGTGCCGGGCACCTGACCGGGAAAATACCCGCCGGAAACCAGGGACGCCGCGGGCTGCGGCTCATAGGGATTCTGGCTCATAGAATTCTTCTTTCACAAAAGTTTGAGTGGGATACGTCGAACAGGGCGCGCCGTTTAGTGGCGGCCCACCGTGTTCTGAGTACCCAAGGAGGCGAGCACACCGCGCAGAGCCACACCCACCGGCTCAGTCTCTGCGGCAGGGTTGTGCTGCACGTAAGCGTCAATAGCGGCGGAAGCGTCCTTCTCGCTCCAGCCCAGAGAGGTGAGAGCATCCAGTACCTGCGGCTTCCAGACGATGCCCTGGCTCAGCGGCAGCTCATCGGTCTGGCCATCGCTGAGAATCAGCTTGCCAGCAAGCTCCAGCACAATACGGCGGGCACCCTTCGGACCAATACCGGGAACCTTCGTGAACGCCTTATCGTCACCGGTCGCCACGGCGCGCTCCACCTCGGCGGCAGTGTGAACACTCAACACCGCCAGAGCAATACGCGGACCAATACCGGAAACCGAAAGCATCATATCGAACACTTCACGCTCGGCAGGCTCCGAAAAACCGTACAGAGTCATCGACTCTTCACGCACAATCATGGTGGTCAGCACGGTAGCTTCCTCACCGGTGCGCAGCTTGGAGAGAGTACGCGCGGTAGCGTACACGAGCATGCCGAAACCGTTCACGTTAATCACCGCATGATCAAGGCCCACCTGAGACACACGACCGGTCAGGGATGCAATCATTTCTCTCCACCTTTCAACACCGCGCCCAGGAATGAGGCTCGCGGCAGTGTGAGGGCACCGGGAACTCCGGCACCCACAGAACGCACTCCCCCAGTTCACGGGGAGACACTACAAGTATATTAGAATATTTCTTCTGAAATCAAGCATATATTCGAACTTCTTAGCGAATACATGCGAGCCAGCAGGAGGCGGCACACAGGCCCACGAAGGCACCTCTAGCGGCGAGCGCGCGCCTCCGCCTCCATCCAGGCACGCTGCGCCGGAGTCAACGACCCGCCGCGGCGAGCCTGCGCCGGGCGTGAACCCTGGTGAGTCTGCGTCTGGGCCGCCATGTTGATACCCGAACCGATACCGCCGCCACGCCAGCCGTGACAGATCGCAATCGCCAGGGCATCAGCAGCATCGGCGGGCTTCGGCATGGAATCCAGCCCCAAAATGCGGGTCACCATACGACCCACCGACGCCTTATCGGCGCGGCCGCTACCGGTCACCGCCGCCTTCACCTCCGAGGGGGTGTGGAAGAACACCGGCACGCCACGCATCGCCGCAGCAGAAATCACCGCGCCCGAAGCGTGCGCCGTACCAATCACCGTGTTCACCTGCTCCTGAGCGAAGATACGCTCAATCGCCAGGGCATCCGGCTTGTAGGTGTCGAGCCAGTGGGAGGCGGCGTTGAAAATCCAGAGAATACGCTGGTCCAGGGACTCCGCCGGGATTGTGCCGGCAACACCCACGTTCACGAAGTGCGCCTTACGGTCGGCGGTCATATCGAGCATGGAGAAGCCGCAGCGGGTCAGACCCGGGTCAACACCCATGATGCGGGTCGCACCCGGCACACGTTCCACAGCGGCGGCGGTACGGTTCTCGCGCATGCTATCGCGTGCGGCAGGTTGAGCGGCGGCCATCATCTCCCCTTTCGACAAACTCCCTATAGAATCTCTAGATTCCAGTCCTCCAGAATCCTAGCACCCGGCACCGGGGCACGCCACGGGAACGGTCACCGCGGACACAGTCACGCGCACCCCGCGAAAAGTACCCAGCGCATCCCCAAAATAAACCCCAGACGCTAAGAAGCCACTCCCCCAACCAGCCAGCCACCCTACGGCGGCTCGGTTAAAGGAGCGGCTTCTTCAAGCATCAGATATCAGAACCTGAGTGATTACTCAGCTGTGATTACTCAGCTTCCAGCTCTGCCATAACCTCGTCAGAGACGTTAGCATTCGAGTAGACGTTCTGAACGTCGTCGAGCTCTTCAATAGCGTCTGCCAGCTTCATGAACTTCTTAGCACCCTCAGCGTCCAGGTCAACCTGCATGGTCGGGCGGAAGACCGGGTCGTCGTTGTTGTACTCCAGGCCAGCCTCGTCCAGTGCCTTACGGATCTCGGGCAGGTCGGTCGCTGCAGAAACAACGGTGAAGATATCGCCCTCGTCCAGAACCTCTTCGGCGCCTGCGTCCAGAACAGCCATCAGAACGTCGTCCTCGGTCAGACCGTCAGTCTTGGTGACCTCAGCAACGCCCTTACGCTCGAACAGGAACGCAACCGAACCCTGGTCAGCCATGGTGCCGCCGTTACGGGTCACAGCCAGGCGAACCTCAGACGCTGCACGGTTACGGTTATCAGTCAGACACTCAATGTACAGAGCGGTACCCTGCGGGCCGCGTGCTTCGTACATGATCTCGGTGTAGTCAATGGTCTCACCGGTCAGGCCAGCGCCACGCTTGATTGCGCGGTCAATGTTGTCGTTAGGAACGGAGTTCTTCTTCGCCTTCGACACAGCCAGGTCAAGAGCGGGGTTACCAGCAATATCAGCGCCGCCCATACGTGCCGCAACTTCAATTGCCTTAATGAACTTCGCGAAAGCCTTCGCGCGCTTAGCGTCGATAGCAGCCTTCTTGTGCTTAGTAGTCGCCCATTTAGAGTGACCGGACATTCGTATCTCCCTTAGTCAAAACCTCCGTGCGGGCACGGCGAAACGTCCCACGCACCGTACTGTACTCACATAACTATACCGTAGCGGAGGCGCACACCACCTCAGAAAGTGCACGCCACCACCAGGAATAGGTTAGCGGGGGCGAGACGCAGCCGAAGCGCGTGCCTTCTCCACCAGCGAGTCGTCAATCGTGTTCGGCGTGAACTCGCCAAACTTACGCTGAGCCGCCTGCTCAATCAGGTAGTCCGAAATCTTCGGGTTCTTCGGCAGCAGCGAACCGTGCAGGTAGGTGCCAATCACGTTGTGCACGCGCGCACCCTCATACGCATCGGTCACGTTGTTGCCCTCGCCCTTGGTGACGGTCGCCAGCGGGGTGCAGCCGGAACCCAGGTAAGTCAGGCCCGAGTGGTTTTCAAAACCAATCACGGTGCCGAACTCCTCAGACTCCTCAACAATGTTGCCGATCAGGCGGTCATCGCCGCCGACCGTGTGCGCATCAAAAATGCCGATACCCTTCAGCGCCTCACCCTCACGGGTGCGGAATTCCTTGCCGAACAGCTGGTACAGGCCACAAATGACGAGCATCGGCACGCCAGCCTCAGCCAGCGAGCGCAGCGTGTCACCGTTCGCGTGCAGGTCATCCTGAATCACGGACTGACCCGAGTCCTGGCCGCCGCCACCCAGAATGATGTCAACATCTTCCGGGAAAGGCTGACCGGGGTTGTGGTCCAGAATCTGCACGTCAAAGCCGTGCGCCTGCGCGCGACGAGCCAACGCCAGAGTGTTACCCCAGTCGCCGTAAATGTTCATGTCGAGCGGGTACAGCTGCAGAATACGCAGAGTCTTACCGTTATTGGGGCCGGAGGCGGGGGTGCCCTCAAAAGTGTGAGTTGCCGTCATTAGGAAACCCTCTCAACGTCAGTGATCTTTGCGAGCTCTTCACGCAGAGCCAGCATTGCGGTGTAGGTGCAGAAAATACGCATGGGCGCGTTACCGCTGGAGGCAATGAAGCCCTTGAGCGCATCGGCGAGGTTCTCGTTGACCTCGTCAACCTTCACGCCGTCATGCTCCAAGCGCAGCGCCATATCCCAGGCACGCACACCCGAAACCATCTGCACGCCGGTCTTCTTCAAGCTGTCGAAGTCAACATCCCACAGCCAGGACACGTCACGACCGTCAGCGTACTGATCGTTAATCGTGATCATGGTGGCGTAGTCGTCAGCGTTCGCGCTCGCCAGGGACAGGCGGAAACCGCTCGGGTTCTTCACCAGCAGCAGCTGCAGCGGGCGGCCGTTCACGTTCAGGGTCTCACCGCGACCGAAGGCGGGGGTAATCTTCGCCAGCTCCGCGATGAGCTTATCTTCGTTGAGCTTCTCGCCCATGACGGCGCGGGTCAGCGCCATAGCGCCTGCCGCGTTGAAGATGTTGTAAATGCCGTAGAGGTTGATCTCGCCGACTCGCTCCACACCCGCCAGGTCGAACGTAGCGGAGGTGCCGGAGAACGCGGTCAGGGTGACATCAGCCTCGGGCAGGGTTGCCTTCGCGACGGTGCCGCCGCGCATCTCATCATCCGAAGGAAAGTACGAGCGCAGGGATTCATCCAGGCCGTAGTACTTGACGGTCACGCCAGGCTGCACGTTCTCAGCGAGGGAGCGGATGCGCGGGTCCTCACGGTTGAGCACCACGGTACCGGTCGTTGCGGAGGCGACAGTCGCCAGCATGCGGCGGGTCGTGTCAATCTCACCGAAACGGTCCAGCTGGTCACGCAGAACGTTCAGCAGCAGAGCGTAATCGGGCTTGACGGCCTTGACGAAGTGCACGGCGTGCGCCTCGTCCAGCTCAAGCACAGCGATATCAGCGTCAAGCTTGCCGCCGAGGGTCATCTCGCCCAGCAGTGCCGCGGCGACACCGCGCACAAAGTTCGAACCGGTGCGGTTAGTGAAAACCTTCAGACCCTGAGCTTCAAGCAGCTGCACAGCCATCTTCGTGGTGGTGGTCTTACCGTTCGTGCCGGAGACAACAACCACGCCGTAGGGTAGCTTCGCGAGCTCTTCAGCGACGAAGTCGGGGTGCAATTTTTCCATGACAAGGCCGGGGAAGGCGGAGCCGCCGCCGCGAAGCTTAGTCGCGGCGCGTACGCCCTGGCCGAGAAGACGAATGAGGGGTTTGGACATGCTTACCATTTTAGTACACGCACGCCAGCGGCTGAATGGTCCACCGGGCTCGTTCGCTCATGCCAGACAGGGCGGGGTTACTGGGGTTTTGGTGCAGGGGGTGCGGGGGTTTGGTGTGGGGCTTCGGCTAGGGCGAAGCGCCGGGGGTATTAGAACAGTGAGCCCGCTTAGAACAGAGAACCCTGCACCCTCACCCGCGTGAACTCCTGCGCCGGCTCCACCAGCACGTTCCGCCACGCGGCAGTATTCACCAGAAACGCCGCATCAGCATCGCCGGTGTGGGCGCTCAAAAACTGACCCGCCGCACCCGTGCAGAAGAAGCCAGCCGCCCCGCTCTCAGTGCCGGAATCACCCAGGCCGGGGTCACACGGCGCCAGCGGTTCGGGCGATTGCGCACGCAGAGCCGCGTACGGGCGGTTCATGGCGAGCGATGGAATCCACGGCTCATCCAGGACGGTGAGCGGCACCTCCGGGTCGGTGCGCGCCAGTTCGGCGAGCGCTTCGCGGGCGCGGGCAACCGCCTCCTGATGGGCAACACGAAGCTGCGTGCCGGGCAGCGGGTTCGTCCAGGCGCGGTACTTGCTCGCCACCTGCTTGACCTGCGGAATCTTCGCGAGGGCGGTCACGGCGTCTTCGGCGCGGCGAATGGCAAGCCCGTCGGGTGCGAGCGCAATGTAGGTGGCGGTGGCGACCGCCTGCTCATCCAGGCGGCGCGGGGTCGAATGTAGGGAGCTCGTGCCGACCTTGTGCGTGCCGTCGGGGAAGGTCGCGATATAGAGGCGATGCTCCAGCATGGCGTAGGCGCGCATGGATTCGGTGAGCGTTCCGGGGTACAGGTGCGCGCTGTGCAGGGCGGTAAATTCGTCGCGGGCGGTGCAGCGCGGGCACTGCTGGCCACGCTGGATGCGGGTGCCCTCGGGGCAGGGTACGCGGCGGATTCCCGCGGATTCGGGGGCGGCGTCATTGCTCGTGCCGGTGGTGTAGCCGGCGCAGTAACGGTAGAGTTCCCCCTCGCTATCGCGCGGAATGCGCAACCCCAGGTAGGCGCCGGGAGTCAACGGAATCTGGATGCGAACCCCGCTCGGAACGCCACGCTGCGCAGGGCTGTTTTCCTGGTTGGGGGCGCTCTCCCCCGCCGCTTGAGATGCCCGGTTATGAGCTCCTTCAGCGACCCCGCCGGGCACGACCGGTTCCACCTCAATGAGCGGGCGGCGGTTGGACCAGCGGATCTGCCTCCAGATGAGTAGCTGCGGCGCGCCTGCAGAATCACCAGCGGCACCATTACCAGCGGCGGGCACAGTAGCTACAGTGGGCGCGGCAGGCATCTCGTCGAAAGCAGTCTCAATCAGGTTGGGGTAGTCCATAGCATTCCACTCTAGCGGGTCTGGCGAGTTCTTTCTCGTGGGTTCTTTCTCGCGGGGCGCGGCGCATCCGGGTATCACGTCTTCGGCGGCGCATCCTGGCGCAACATCCCCGAGGGGCAAAAGCAGCGCCCTCGAAATGCAAAAAGAGGCCAGCGTCCTTCACGCTGATCCGCACCCCCGCAGTGTTGCCGTGCGTTCACGCACGACGGGGTGGGTTCTCAGCTGAGGCGCTGACCTCTGTGGTTGAGGCAGGGCGCTTACCCTGCCAAGTCCGAAAGCGATCGGTGACCGCTATTTTTCGGTGAGCTATGCGGTGTTTCTGGAAGCCGGAAGCTTCCCCGCAGCGTCGCTGCATTTAAAACTTTGCCATATCCAATGGACATAACATCATTCAAATACGCATCGACTGCCCAATCTGCGCATTTATGACGCAGAATTTCTATGCACTAGCTGGCAAATTGAAGCAATTAGTGCAAAATTTCAAAATCACCAAGCCACCCAGACTATCTGACGGATGAGCCACGCCATCTAGCTGAGGCGAGCAAACCCCTCCGCAATCGCAGAGCGCATATCATCCAGCGTGCGAGACATGGTCTTCGTCTGAGCAATAATCGGCAGGAAGTTCGTATCTCCACTCCAGCGCGGCAGAATGTGCTGATGCAGGTGATCAGCAATGCCCGCGCCGCCCACCTTGCCCTGATTAATGCCAATGTTGAAGCCGTCATTATGCGACACCTCGCGCAGAACCTTCATGGCGAGCTGCGTCAGCTGCGCAATCTCCATGGTTTCTGCCTCGGTCGCATCATCATAGAACGGGATGTGGCGATACGGGCAGACCAGCAGGTGCCCGGGGTTATACGGGTAGAGGTTGAGAATCACGAAGGCATGCTCGCCGCGGTGCACAATCAGCGACTCCTCGTCACTGCGGCTGGGCGCGGTGCAGAAGGGGCAGGTCTTCTCGGTGTAGTCCTTCTGGCCGCCGCTCACGTAGGCGGTACGGTGAGGGGTCCACAGGCGCTGGAACTGGTCCGGTGCGCCGGGCAGCTCGAAGGAATCCTGCACCGAGGCTGCGGTGCCATGCTCGGGGGTCGTGTTCTCGCTCATAGTCCCATTCTATAGCCCGCACGCGGCAACGGGAACGCCCCGTCCGTCATGCGTGCCAGATATGAGATAACTCCCCCGGCAGCGCGCTTAGCTGTGCTGCTTTTCCAGGTGAATGATGCGGGTGGCACCCTCAAAGGTCATGGGGAAGCTCAGCACGCCGTCCTCCATGACGAATTCCTTGGTTTCCTTATCGGAGGCGTACGGCGCGTGGCTCAGCTTCGCATGGTCCACGTGCGAAATGTAGCTGAAGTTGCCGGTCTTCGCCTCGAAAGTGCCAGCCCAGAAGGGGGTTGCCAGCTCTTCGTGGTTCAGGTGGTAGGTGACCTCGATAATGCCGTCGTGAATGACGGCGTCCATGTAGTTCTCAAGGTTGGTGGAATCCTGCTGAACCCAGGTGCCGTCCATGATTTTCTGCGAGCGCGCAACGGCTGCCGAGGAAGGCATGGGCGCCGCGGTGAAGGCGGTCTGTTCCTGAGCATCCGGCGTATAGCTACCGGCACCCGCTGGCGCGGGGGTCTCGGTGGGCTGGGTCGCGGTCGGGTGAATCGACGAGTCATGCGAGACATTAACCGCCGCCTTGATTCCGGTGCTGTCGTCACCGGGGGCGGGAACGGCACTAGGCTCGACGGTTTCAAAAGCTGCGGGGTCAACAACCGCACTTGCAGAGGCGTTATTCGGTGCGGATGCGCACGCGGTGAGGGTGAGCGCGCTGAGTAGAGCGAGCGCGCTCAGAGTTGACTTAGGTGCCACGAACGTGTCCTAACAGAGTATGTGTTTGAGTGAGTTTGTGAGTTGAGTGGTGCCTCCCCGTGAGTGAGGTGGGGATACGACGACACCCCGTAGCGCATTGAGGCTACAGGGCGTTCGATAACCGGCACGGTAGATAGTTTATAGGCTCTGGCTAGGAGTTTCACCAGTAGCGATCATTTTTAAAATGATAGTTTGGTCACATTAGACCTTAAGTTGAGGGGTTTTTCACGCACACGAGCCCCGATTTGCACTCCGCGGGCTAATTTTGCCTCGACAAGGCAAAATATCCCGCACGGTGGCGCGGGCGGCAATTTTCTTGCCTTCGTCTTGCCTTCGCGTGGGCTCGGCACCCAAACCCACCGCCATAACGGGTATGCGGTGTGGGTTTGAGTGCCGAGCCTCAACCAAACTGTCATATCTGCGCTGCTATCTGCGCTACCGCAGCCCAGCTACTGTTCGCAGGCTCCTATTATTTGCGGGAACGCAGCGAGAACTTCTCGCGAATAATCGTGAAGGTCTGGCGGGTCTCCTCCAGCAGGGCGACCGGCTCCTGCTCGCGCACAGCGACCTCATGAGAGGTCGAAGACTCGGCGGATTCCTCAGTAGGTGCGGCGTTCGGAGCATCTGCAGAAGCGCTCGGTGCGGCAAAACCTGTAGCGCTAAACCCAGCGGTACCGAAACCAGTATGGCGTGCCGCCTCCGCCTCCGAAGGAACCGGGTGCACACCGTCTTCATCCACGACCTCACGCAACGTATAGTCGCGGGCTTCACGGCGCGCATACTCACGAGCCAGCAGGGCACGCAGCTCAGAAATTTCCTGGCGAAGATCGTCCACGTCAGCCTTGGTTGCGGGGTACTCCTGCTCCTCCCTGCCACCAATCTTTTCGATAATCCAGCTGGCGAGCGCACCGGTCGCGACCGCGACCATACCCACGCCGTACAGCATGACGACCACTGCGATAACCCTGCCGATACCGGTGATCGGGTAGACGTCGCCGTAACCGACCGTGGCGAGGGTCGTGAACGTCCACCAGTAGGCGGTGGGCAGGTCACGGATCATCGCGCCCGGCTCGGAGGACTCCACCGAATAAATCGCCAGGGCGAACATGATGATGAAGATCGCGGTGTATCCGAAGAGCTTCACCGCCAGCTCGGAGAGCCTCTTATATTGGCGGTTGGTGGTCAGGTGAATCATGGCGAGGAAGCTAACGATACGCCACGCTGGCAGCAGCACAATCGCCAGGTTCATCAGGTTATGCGTGATGAAGTAGAGTCGCCGTGGCGCCAGGTACAGGCGAATGCAGTAGTCGGCGGCGAATAGGCCCCACAGAATCAGCTGAAGGATGTTGAGGTACCCGTCGTACGGCTCCTGGATGCGCGTGCTCATGATGGGCGCGGCAAACGCGAGCAGGTACAGTACGGACGCCACGAACATGGGTCGGGAGGAGCGTTCCTCCCACGCCGCCAGGTTCTTCTCGCCGCGGTACTTGCTGAGCGTGCGGAACAGGCGGGTGCGCGGGGCGCGACGCGGCGGGTCCGTGACGGTGCGGGTGACCGTGCGGATGGTCGTGGTGTGCGTTTCAGGTTCGCCCGCGTCAATAATCTCGGCGGCACTATCAGGGTTACCCTGGGTGCCTGCCTTCTGGGTGCCAGCTTTCTGGTCGCCCTTGCCGTGCGGGTGATGCGTGGTGCGGGTGATGCGACGCTCCTCGCGGTGCGTACCGTCCGGCGCGTCGGTGGTGGCGTACTCTTCGACGACCTCTTCGTAGTCGTCGTCGGGGTCCAGGTCGGTGGAGTAGACCGCACGGCTGCTGTCCAGGCGCATGGCATCAACGTGCAGGGCGGTTGCCCCCGCGGGGGTAGATGCGGCGGGGCTGGACTCTGCGGGACTAGTTGCTGCACTAGTTACTGCCGGGCTAGCTTCTGCGGCGGTACTCCCCTGCTTGGCACTCTCCGGCTTGTCGTTCTCCGACTGAGCACTATCTGACTGGGTGATATTCTGCGCAGCGCCTTCAGATGCGGCAGTTTCAGGGCGCACGGACGCACCCGCCGGATTGTCCGCCTCCGATGCTGAGCCTGACGTATTGGGTGCTGTACTGCTCTCTGCCGCGTTATTTGCCTGGTTCTGTGCCGCCTTATCCATAGTGTGAATGATACTCCGCGCTGTTGCGTTTGCGTTTCTATTTCGTTGCACTGTGACCTTTAGGGGCGGTCTTTACGCCGCGCCACGGTCTTTGCACTGCGGGCATTTAACCTGACACAATATGTGGTGTACCTATCACGTCGGTTGCGCTATCCAGCTGTATTACTGCCCCGCAGTGTTACTGCCCCGCAACGTTGCCGCCCCGCACATCGGAGTGCCTCATGCCTTCACGCACCACCGCTTTCTTCTTCCGCCAGCCGAACTTCCGCCAGCCGGGTTCCCGTCAGCTGAGCTTCCGTCAGCTGGGCGCGAGCCTTTGCCTCTCCGGTGCGCTCGCCACTGCCCTGGGCGGATGCGCCACCCTAAACTCCTCCCCTTCTGCGTCTGCTGAGGCTTCGTCTACGCCGACTGCGGCGAGCCATGCGACGGCGCCGGTGCTTCAGGATTCTGAAGGTTTCCGCCTGTTTACGGGTCGCGGCCCCGTTGAGGAGGCGGTTTTTGAGGGCCCGGCGGCGCCCGCCTCCTATTCGTATGTGGAGTTTGAGCGTCGCGGTGAGCCGGAGGGCACGATGAAGGTTTCGGTTTCGGACGGTTCGGGTACTCAGGTTGAGGTGGTTGCTGGCGGTTCGGGTGAGGGTGCGGGCGTGTGGGTTCGTAATACGGCGAGCGCATCGGCGCCGAGCCCGTCTAGTTCCGGTCCTTCTGGTTCCGCTAAGTCTGCCGGTACGGTGAGTGTGCCGTATAGTTCGGCGCGTGTGACGGCTTCGACGTCGCAGTTGACTGATGATGCTGAGTGGATGGTGTCGGTTCGTACGGCGGGCGCGGATTCTTCGGGCGAGTTTGTGGCGCCTGATGGTGTGCCGCTGACGAGTCAGAGCGCGGAGGTTGGTGAGATTCAGATGCAGGGCAGCCGCGGTTTTGTGCACGATACTGTGTCGAAATCGGGCAGCGGTTCGGTTGCGGTGGAGAACCGTTCGGATGCGAAGATGACGGTGTATTGTGCGGGTGTGGATCGTAAGGAGCGTAGTGTGCCTGCGGGTGGCCGCGTGTTTGTGGAGGATTTGGGGGTGCGCGCTTCGGCGGGGTCTCCCCTGTTCTGTGGTGTGGTGACTTCTGATAGTACTGCCAACTGGAATGTTACGGCCCTTGGCGGGCGT
>ERZ1674236.16-NODE-16-length-57845-cov-14.797387_pt1 | contig 57845 bp, 48 predicted proteins | sample MGYA00581210_ERZ1674236 | MGnify/ENA primary metagenome ERZ1674236 (study PRJEB41354, sample SAMEA4873328) | human saliva metagenome | biome: human-associated habitat [ENVO:00009003]; feature: mouth environment [ENVO:08000002]; material: saliva material...
AAAGCCGCCGCCTCGCTATTATCGCTATGAGAGCACGTATTGCCTGTTTTAGGACAGCATCGTGAGGGTTCCGAGCAGACCCAGCAGGCTCAGACCCGAGATGATGTACGCCAGAATGTTGAAGGTCGTCATCTTCGAGGTGTACTTGGTGGTGTGACCGGAGTTCACCTTCGCCGAGTAGATGGCAAGCCAGATAGACACGCCTACCGGGATCAGACCCACGAGCAGCAGAGCAATCACCATGATATTGGGGCTCAGGCTCAGGCTGGAGCTATATTCAGAGGAACTATAGCCGCGGGAGTTGAGCGTTGCTTCAGAGTGGAGTGCCGCGACCTGAACCCACGCGTAGAGGGTCAGTGCCAGGGCGCCCAGGGAGGCGCCGAACGCGCCGATAGAGTAGAAGTAGCCGGGGCCGCGGAAGTCGCCGGTGGTCTCACCGTAGGGGCGGCGGTGCTCAGCCGGCACCCGGTAGATGTCCGGGATGCGCTGGTAGCTGTCGTCGCGGTCGCGCACGTTAGCGGGTGCCACGCCCAGGGCGGGTGCGGGTGCTGCGCCGAGGGGAGCGCCGGGTGCGACGCCTGCAGGTACCGGTTGCGGGGAGTTTGCGTTGTTCTGCTCCGGGAAGGAGGGGGCGGGAATCTGGTTTTCCATGGTGTGTCCTTGAGTGGTCGTCATAGCGGGTATGTAGCTACCGCATCGTAGCGGCGGCATCCCTATGACCGGCTAATCTGTGGCTCTGTGGTTGCTCTCGAATGTTACCGGTGAGATTGAATGAACAATCAACGCCGAACAACGATATCTACCCTTCGATACTACGGCATAGGGTGCGTTTTCGTCTTCTCTGATGACGTTCTCATTACAATGCGGTCACCTGAGCACCCTCGGGCACGCCGATACACCCACGCAGGTACACCCGAGAACAGACCGACAATTGGGCATAAAAATACCCGGCAGGTGACGCGGTGAGGCGTCCTGCCGGGTGGTAGAAACCTACCGCGGTTCTTCCTCTTAGAAACTTCTAAGCGATGTTTTACACGCTAGGTCCCTTAGGAGGCCCCTTAGGGAACTTTGAATCACTCTCAAGCGTCCTTCTGGCTGCAAAAGTGACCAAAAGACCTCCTAAAATTGCACTTAGAATTGATACTGGATTAAAGAACTCCCCGTCTCTGGCAAATGAGATAATCACCCAGAACACCGGAACAATAGTGAGAAAAAATCCTAGTGTAAATATATTCTTCGTACGCATTGGACCTCTCCCAGATTAAAGAGTGCAGGACACTGCTGCAACAGCTAGCGCAGCGGCAATTACTGCCGGACCTCCAATGGCTTTTCCAAAACCACCAACGAATGCTGGCCCTAAAGCTCTTGCAATCGTAGAAGCAGCTAACCCCCGATTCCAAGCAGAAATTGCGGTTATGTTTGCATTCCCACGTCACATAGTGACGTATCTTACGTTACTACTCAGCAGTCTATCAGAGAGTCTCGTCAGATGTAACACGTAAATTTACATTACTGAAAAATATGCTTCTTCTGTCATACACACTCTCAGTGTCGGGTCCGCTGCCGCATCTAATCGCGCGGTCGAGGCCCATGATAGTGGCCACCACGCCGTCGACCTTCTCGGTGGATTTTTCTTTGTCGGGTTTGATGTTCCCGGCATGGTCGGTGCGGATGAAGATGTTGTCCATCTAAACCTTTCGACGCCAGCCCATACTTTTTGACGTTACCCCAAACCTTTTGACGCCCAACCCACGAGCACGCCGGCACACCCCAGAACAGACCGACAATTGGGCATAAAAATACCCGGCAGGTGACGCCGTAGGGCGTCCTGCCGGGTGGTAGAAACCTACCGCGGTTCTTCCTCTGGATTGGAACCGATAATCACCGCCGCACCCCATACGGGATAGCGGACGGTTGGGAGATCGTGGAGATGCGGGGAATCGAACCCCGGTCCGATGTGGCGTCAACGGGGCTTCTCCGTGCGCAGTTTATGCGAACGCTACTTTTCGGCTCCGGTACTTGCATAAACACATATACCGACGAACCTAGTCACGTAAAAGTCCCGCTAACCCCCGCAACAAGGGCTAGCAGCAGTGGCCTTTTAAGTCGATGCCGGTAACTGAGCCAAAGGCATGCTCAGGCCGACAGACGGCAACTCGCGCTTAGGCAGCGAGTGCGAAGTCAGTGCGCTTAGATTCTGCACTTAATTTTTTGCAGAGGGCGTTAACGAGATAACCCTGCATCCTCGGCACGCTTCACCCATCTCAACTCACATCGTCGAAACCGATCATCCCCCTATGCTTTTATCAAAAAGCCCACCGTCCTCTGAAAGTTTTCCTCGACATACCTTGATGCCGCGGTGCCATTCAAACACGGTAGAGATTCAGTATAACTAAGATGTTTAACGGCGTGCAAGTCACCCACCCCGCACGCGCAGCGCTCTCACTGACAGAGAACGCTACCAGAGAAGAGTGCTAGCGCGCCTCCGCCACCGAAACATCCGCCGCCGCTAGCACCAAAAAAACACGGCGAGCGCAGAAAATCACGGGCACAGAAAACGGGGTGAGGCACCCCAGAAAATCTGGGATCCTCACCCCGTTCGCGTACCGCGCTGGGTAGCCAAAATTAGGCGGCTAAGACTTAGCGGTGAGCCGGAACAGTCATGCGGTTGTTCGGGTTATCACCAATCTGGCACACCACGTTACCGTGGCCGTCATCGGTACCAACTTCAAGGCACTTCTCAGCAGTCTGAGCAACAGAAATGTACACGAAGAGCATGCACAGCGAGAACAGGACAGCCACCGCGCCGGTTACGATACCGGTAATCGCGAAGCCCTTACCCGCACCAGCTTCCTTGACCTTCTTCAGGGACAGGGCGCCCAGAATAATCGCAGCGATACCCAGCAGCGCACCAAATACGAAGAAACCGGTCACGACGCCCACAATACCCAGAATCATCGCAGCCAGCGCCATGCCGGGAGCCTTCTTCACAATGGGAGCCGCATACGGGTAACCTGCGGGCTGACCGTAACCATAAGCGTCCTGCTGAGGCTGCTGCTGGTAAGAGTTCTGCTGGTAATTGTAGTCAGCAGGCTGAGCCTGGTACGAGGCTTCCTGGCCGTAACCGTACTGGTTCTGCTGAGCGGGCTGAGCCTGGTAGGATGCGTCCTGACCGTAGCCGTACTGCTGCTGACCGTAGGTGTTCTGTGCCGAAGCACCCTGGGCAGCGTTCTGGCCGTAAGCATTCTGCGAAGAGGGCTGCGCACCAAACTGGCCGTACTGGCTCTGCTGAGCCGAAGACTGCTGGCCCGAGTTCTGCTGCGCCTGGCCGTAGCTGTTCTGAGCGGATGCGCTCTGACCGTAGTCCTGGCCGTAAGTGTTCTGAGCCGAAGGAGCCTGGCCATAATCCTGACCGTACGAGCCCTGGGCGGAAGAATTAGGCTGCTGAGCAGCGTAGGGGTTCTGCGCGTTCCCCTGGTTGTTTCCGTAGTTATTCTCAGACATCCGTCGTTCTTTCCTTCACAGTTGCAGCGAACAATTTATACTCGCCCAACGCACCATTGCGCGCTGAGTTCGGTTCCATTATATAAATAAGCTGTCATTTGGGTCATCTGTGAAGTTCAAGATTTCAGATTCAGCGCCCAGAATCCACCAATCGGGCAGAATCAGCGCCGAGAAAGAACAAGGGACCGAATAGTTCAACACTATTCGGTCCCTTCACATCTCTATATGCTCAACGCGGCTTAGCGGCGGACAGCTTCATATTCCTTAGGGCTCATCGTCATGGTTTCACCATGAACGGTGCACACATAGTTACCGCTCGAATCCTGCACCGCATTCTCAGCGCACTCGCTGAGCATGCCAATGCCAATCAAGCCCAGAACCAGCACAACAACAGCAACAATCATGCCCAGCGCACCGGTGACAATACCACCAATCGCCATGCCCTTACCGGAGGCAGTGCCGTTCTTTACCTTCACCAGGGCAACAATACCCAGAATCACGCCGACCAGACCCAGCGCGCCACCGAAAATCAGCCAGCCAGAGAGCAGACCAATAATACCCAGAATCAGCGAAGCAATCGCCAGAGCCGAGCTCGGAGTCGGCTGGTAGCCGGGGTAGCCGCCCTGCATGTTGTATGCGGGTGCCTGCTGCGGTGCGGGGATGAACTCGCCCGGGTTCTGCTGGTAGTTCGGGTTCTCAGACATGTGTCTCCTCAAAAACGTATGGTGCTCGCGGTACACCGCGAATTTTCAACCATTATACGCGAGGAACCGCGCCCCGCCCCTACAGGCAGTCACCGAACCAGCGGTGCATCCCGCCGTTGCCTCAGCCCTAGCCGAGGTTGCGGTAACGCATCGCGCGGCGCGCCTCCAGGTCATCCTGACGCTCACGCAAAGCCTGACGCTTATCATACTCACGCTTACCGGTCGCCAAAGCAATCTCAACCTTCGCACGACCATTCGAGAAGTACAGCTTCAACGGAACCACCGTGTAACCGGTCTCCTTCAGCTTCTGCGCCAACTTATTAATCTCAGAACGATGCAGCAGCAGCTTACGGCGACGACGAGCTGCATGGTTCGTCCACGTACCGTAACCATACTCCGCAATATGAATACCCTCGAGCCACAACTCGTTATCGGTCACCTGGCAGAAACCATCCACAATGGACGCCCCACCATCACGCAGAGACTTCACCTCAGTACCCAGCAGAACAATACCCGCCTCATAGGTATCCACAATGTTGTAGTTGTGGCGAGCCTTCTTATTCTGGGCAATAATCGCGTTATTCGGGTCCTTCTTCGCGTCTTTCTTCTTTTTCTGAGCCATCACTCAATCCTTATACGTCTTAGCTCTCTTCAGCCGCGCGCCCCGAAGCACGCCAGCGAATACCAGCATCAATAAAGGCGTTCAAACCGCCATCCAAAACATTAGAGGTATTACCCTCCTCATAGCCGGTACGCAGATCCTTCACCATCTGGTACGGATGCAGAACATAGGAGCGCATCTGATCACCCCAGCTTGCCTTAATATCACCGGCAAGCTCCTTCTTCTTCGCATCCTCCTGCTCCTTACGCAACAGCAACAGGCGAGACTGCAGCACACGCAAAGCCGCCGCACGGTTCTGCAACTGCGACTTCTCATTCTGCATCGACACCACAATACCGGTCGGCAAGTGAGTCATACGCACCGCCGAATCCGTCGTATTCACCGACTGACCACCCGGGCCCGACGAGCGGAACACATCCACCTTAATCTCAGACTCGGGAATCTCAATAGCATCCGTCTGCTCAATCAGAGGGATCACCTCAACCGCCGCGAACGAGGTCTGGCGGCGGCCCTGATTATCGAACGGCGAAATACGCACCAGACGGTGAGTACCCGCCTCCACCGACAGGCGGCCAAAAGCGTACGGCGCGTTCACCTCAAAGGTCACCGACTTCAGGCCCGCCTCCTCAGCGTAGGAGGTGTCCAGCACCTTCGTCGGGTAGCCGTTCTTCTCCGCCCAACGCAGATACATGCGCAGCAGCATCTCCGCGAAATCAGCAGCATCCACGCCACCGGCGCCCGAACGGATCGTCACCACAGCCTCACGCTGATCGTACTCACCCGAGAGCAGCACCAGCACCTCAAGCTCTTCCAGCTTGGTGCGGATCTCACCGCACTCACGCTCAGCATCAGCGAGCAGCTCGGCGGCAGTCTCCTCATCCTCAGCTTCGGCAAGCTCCACCATCACCTCAACATCATCAATGCGAGAAGACAGCGAACGCAGACGATTCAGCTCCGACTGCTTATACGACAGTGCACTCGTCACCTTCTGCGCGTTCTCCACGTCATCCCACAAATCGGGTGCGGCAGCCTGCGCAGACAGGTCCTCAATAGCGCGCTCAATCCCCTCAATATCGCTCACAGCAGCAATAGAGGTGAAAATCGCGCGAAGCTCTTTAATCTCAGCAGAAAAGTCGAAGGATGCCATAGCTTTTAACACTATCGCGAAACTGCCAGAAAGTCCCGCCGTTACAGCCCGCAACAGCCCACAGCGCAGAAGGATGCGTTGGGCAGAGGGCAGAACCCGCGCAACGAAGACCTAAAAAGGGCATAAAACGAGGGCGCATCCGCTAGCCGTTACACTACCTTGCGGATGCGCCCTCGCAGTCTAAGGGGCTCACAACACGCCAATAAGCGAGTGAACCAATATGCCCGTGCGCCGATACGCCCGTGCGCCGTTGATGGACGCACTAATCGGTGGACGGACCCTGGCTCGTCTTCAAACGCGACGAACCGTGAGCGGTCACCTCAATACCATCAGGCACCAGAATCGACAGCAGCGGCGGACGAATACGAGCCGACAGGTACACGTGCACACTGTGATCAGAATCCACGGACACATTCTCCAGACGCAACGCATGAAAATCCTGCCCCGGCTGAACCTCAGCCAGGTATGCGCTCGCATACTCCCACGCCGCCGAGCCACTCGCTTCATCCGGAGTGCGCATCGTGCGGGTAATCGAGTTCGCCTGAGCGTCCGCCACATCCTGCAGATGCTGAGTCTGCAGATACGCACCCGTAATCGCCACTGTCACCGAACCGATGAGCAGAAGCAACGCCAGCATGCCCACAATCAGCGGGGCAATGCTGCCCTCTTCCGGACCTGATGCGAGCGGGTCAGCGGCGAGCGCCCGGCTCTGCGCACGAGCCTGAACCTGTAGACGGGCACGACGGCATGCGTTAGCGTAGCGCTCCCGCACCGAGGAAAGCAGGCGAGCCGGCGATAACAGATGAGCAGGCGAACCATTAGGAATCAGCATGACCAGACCCCCAACTCGTCGCATGAGAACTCACCGGAATCACGCCGCCACCCATAAACGAAGGCAGAAGCGGAAGACGCGCCTGAACCGTCACCGTGGCGTACGCCTTCGTACCCGAGACGCACTCCCCCGACGCACAGCTCAACGACACGCTCACATCGGAGGGCTCAACCCCGTAATCCGCGGCAGCATGAACCGCCAGACGCTGAGCCAAATCTGGGCCAACCGACGAGTCCTGCGGCTGCTCCTGCACATACAGCACCACCTGGGCGCTCGCCGCATGAGCTGCCATCACCGAAGACTGCAAACTAAAAATCGTCAGAATGCCGTAGAGCACCGGGATGAGCAGAGTAATGCCCAAGCCCAGGAACTCCACAATGGCGCTACCCTCTTCAGGGCGGTGCTGGCTAAAAAGAGGCCAATCAGAACGGCTCTTCAGGCGTTCCTTCACCCGTTGCCGAAGCGAAAAGTCGCTAATCACCGGAACGATGCTCCGCATAAATCGCATGCCCCTTCACCTCAATAGAATCCGGAAAACCCCACGGGCCCAGCACCGGCAAAGGAGACTTCACCGTCACCTCCAAAGTGCGCACACCCGTAGAATCACTACTCTGACGGTACGAAATATTCTCAGCATACGAAGACGGAAGAACCCCCTCAATCATCTGACGGGTACGCTCCATGCCCTCCTGCGGAGTGCGGTCACGCATCGTACCGTAACGTGCCCCAGCCGCCGCAGCATCCACCAACATGGTTCGTGCATACAGGGCGAAAGAAACCTGCAGAATCGCCATGGTCAGCAACACCAACAGCGCACCGACCATGACGAATTCCGTGCTGGCGTCACCGCGCTCGCTCTCCTCCACAGAATATTCCGCGGAGGATAGCTCAGCGGCAATCAGCTCAGAAGCGATGCGGGGCTTACGCATTACTGGTGAACCAGAGCAATCGCGTCGTTGAACATCTTGGTCAGAGCGGGCTGAGCAATCGCCAAGATAGCGGCAACCAGCACGGCGCTCATCATGGTGATCATGACCCAGCCGGGCACGTCGCCGCGCTCGGGGTCATCCTGCTTGTTCTTCAGGCGCAGAGCCAGCACGGATGCGATAGCCAGGGCAATCAGCACGGTGAGGGTGGTGCGGAAACGACGGAACATGATTTTCTCCTTCTATCAAAGGGTGTAGTGTGTGGTTGGTGCGGCGCGCCATGCAATCAGCCCAGCCCACCGCAGTGCAGCCGGTACGGTGTGTACCCGCCGCAAAATCTAAAAGTTCAAACGCATGAGCGACAGGCCCGGGAAGACCGCAAAAATTACGGTCAGCGGCAGGATGAAAAACACCACCGGGGCGAGCATCGCAATCTCCTTCTTACCGGCTGTTTCCATCAGCTCACGCTTAGCGTTATCGCGCACGTCCTGAGCCTGCGCACGCAACACATCAGCCAGAGGGGTACCGCGCTCAATCGCAACAGCAATACCCTCAACGAAGCGGCTCAACGCCGGAACGCGAGTACGCTCCGCAAACTCCTGCAACGCGCTCAGCAGCGAAACGCCGGTGCGGGTCTGTGCCAAAATCTCAGAAAACTCACGAGCCAACTCGCCGCGAGAGGTCAAACAGATACGTTCCAAAGCCGCCAGCGCCGACTCGCCCGCCGTCACCGACAGAGCCATCATCTCCGCCAGCGCCGGGAACTCAGCAACCAGCTGCTTCTCACGCTTAGTCACCGCCTCACCCAGCCACCAGTCACGCGCCAGAAAGCCGCTCAAACCGCTCACCAGCACCAGCACAAGAGCCACCAGGATGGAGAAACGCTCCTGCACCACGCCAATGACGGTCAAGGCGCTCATGACGGTCACACCGGCAAGAGCCCACAGCAGCTGCTCAGCACGAAACGCGCTCACACTCTGCGAAGAACCAGCACGACGCAGACGCTCCTGCACCGAACTATCGCTCAGCGACGAGCCGCTCAGCGACGAAGACAGCGAACGCAGAAGCGGCGCGCAGAACGCCGAAATCGCCTCCAGCAGGCTCGGCTCACGGCGCTCCTGCTCCTTCAACAGCGACTCACGCAGAGTCTCACCGCGCAACTGCGACGCCACACGATCAGAAAACGAAATACTGCGAGTATTCAGCACCGACGAAAAAATCAGACCCACACCGGCCGCCAACAGTAGACCAAAAATCAGAGGCAGATTCACCCGAAAACCCTCCGTTCACGCGGCAACTCACCAATACGCAGCATCAGACGGTACGCCGCCAAAGAAATAGCAGCACCGGCAATCATCAGCATCGCACCGGCAAACGAGTTATAAACCATGCGCGCGGCAGGCTGAGTCGCCATCAGACACAGCACAAACCAGGGCGCCACGCAGGAGAGGCGAGCCGCATTCACAGTCCACGACTGGCGAGCCAGAAGCTCCGAACGGGTACGCGCATTCTCACGCAGAAAATCACTCAGCGTGCCCAGCAGCTTACCCAGGTCCGAACCGCCCACCTCGCGGGCGATCTTCAAAGCCTCAATGATGGTGTCCGCCACCGGATCAGAGAGGTACTCCTTCAAACGGTTCAGCGACGGCACGAACTCACCCGACGCACGGTAATCACGCGAGAAATGGGCGAAAGCATCACGCAGCTCTTCCGGGCCGCGGTACGAAAGCTGAATCAGCGCCTCCGGCAGGGACAAACCCGCACGAATCGCCGAACGCAGGTGGTCCACCGCATCCGGCCACAACTGCCAAATACGGGCATCCGCCGCGCGGGCACGATGATTCACAATCACACGAGGCGCCGCAAAACCACCAATCAGGCCCAGCAGACCCAGCGGCAAAAGCTGAGTAAGCATCAGCAACAGAACCGACGCGCTCACACCACTGGCAACGCTCACCCACATGAACGTGCGAGGAGTCAGCGAATGCATACCCGCCTTACGCAACGCCACAACCAGCGCCGGGTCGTTACTCGGCTTCGGCGGCTTGCCATTATCAGGAAAGCAGGAAAGGTAAATCAGGCAAACGCCCAACCCCAAAATCAGGCTCAGAAACAGAGGCATTACTGACCCGCCTTCGCCGCAGCCAGCACCTGCTCGGGCCGGTGACCGGCACGAATCCAACGGTCCGGGTTCGGCAACTCCAACGCCACGCACACCATCTGACCGTCACGGCGCACAAACAGCGGGGACATCTCAATTACGCCGTCCTCAACGCGGCCGCCCAGCATACTGATCTCTTCGACCTGACGCTGACCGCGCGAATCACGGCCGCAATGCACCACAATGTCAAAGCAGGATGCCACGGTCGGCACCACGAACGCCGAGGAAATATTCTCGCCCGCCAGCAGCGGCAGGGTACAAATCTTGGTCACCGCGTCACGCGCCGAGTTCGCGTGAATCGTGCACATACCCGGCAGACCCGCATTGAGCGCAATGAGCATATCCAGGGATTCCGCCTCACGTACCTCACCAATGAGGATGCGGTCCGGGCGCATACGCAGAGCCTCCTTGACCAGGCGGCGCAGCTCAATCGCGCCGGTGCCCTCAAGGTTCGGCTGGCGGCACTGCAGACCCACCACATCGCGGAGCGGAACCGCGAGCTCAAAGATTTCTTCGCACGTAATCACGCGCTCACGCGGCGGAATAGATGCCGACAGGCAGTTCAGCATCGTGGTCTTACCCGCCTGGGTCGCACCCGAAACGAGGATGTTCATGCCGCTCTCCACCGCCGCGTGCAGCAGGGACGCCGCGCCGGCACTCAGCGAGTTCATGCGCACCAGGTCGGGCAGTCGGCGGGCACGCACCACGAACTTACGGATATTGATGCTCGTGTGCCTGCGAGTAATATCCGGAATCACCGCGTGCAGGCGGGAGCCATCCGGCAGGGATGCATCAACAAACGGGGAAGAAAGGTCCACACGACGACCCGAAGGCTTGAGCATGCGCTCCAGCAAGCTATTGATTGCCTCGGCGCTCAGGTGCAGACCGGTCAATTCGCTTTCGCCGTTGCGGGCGATAAAGATTTCATCGGGAGAGTTAATCCAGATTTCTTCAACGCTCTCATCATCGAGGAACGGCTGAATCACACCAAAGCCGCAGATTTCATCGTGCAGGCGCTGAATCACGGATTCGCGGTCACCCAAATCCGGCAGGGAAATGCGGGCGCGCCGCTGCTCATAATCGGTCAGGTGCTCGTCAATGAGCCCGCGCACCGCATGCTGGTCCTCGTGCGGGTCCAGGCTGCGGTGGCGCATTGCCTCACGGATATTCTCCTCGAGCAGAGTTAGATGCTCCGCCCTGGTATCCAGTACGGTGTTCTCCATTGAAATGATCCGATGCTGTGCGTGGTGTGGTTGTGTGGAATACAGTGAAGCATTGATACATCAATGCCACCATCACCCTACCCTCAGCGCATCAAATTTATCAAAATGTAATAAAATGCCCCTTAATATTTACGAGTATAGTATTTAAAGTATTTTTGATGCATAGAATTGCACATATCGTTACCCAACGTGCACTAAAATCCAAAACACCTAGTCAGCTGTGACTCGCAGAACAGTTGCAGGTACGCTCCTCGAACCGCTCACCGTTGACCACCGCTATATTACACTCGGTGCACACGTAACATTTCGTCTTAAAAGCCGCAGCCCCCCTAGTAAACCGCAAGAACCCTACCCAGCAGCAGCGCCTTCCCGTGCGCAACTTTCGGGCGCTCCTTCCCAGGTACAGCAAAGGGGCGTGCACTCCCCCATCGGGAATACACGCCCCATCACAAGCGATACATCTAGCGGTTAGTCGCCGCCACGAATCACCTTCACAGCTTCCTTAATCGGACCGTCAAAACGCAGGTTACCGTGCTCCAGCACCACGCCGCGGTCACAAATCTTCGACACCAAATCCAGGTCGTGGCTCACCACGGCAAGAGTCTTACCGGCAGAGCACAGCTCCTGAATCTTCGCAATACACTTCTTCTGGAACGGCTCATCGCCCACCGCAAGAATCTCATCCACCAGGAAGATATCCGGGTTCGTATGCACCGCAACCGAGAAGGCCAGACGCAGATACATACCCGAAGAGTAGAACTTCACCTCTGTATCGATAAAGTCGTGAATCTCAGCGAAATCCACAATCGAATCAAAGGAAGCCTCAATCTCATCCTTGGTCATACCCAAAATCGCGCCGTTGAGGTACACATTATCGCGGCCGGTCAGATCCGGGTGGAAACCAGCGCCCACCTCAATCAGACCCGCAATATTGCCGCGCGTGAGAACCTCACCCTCATCGGCGCGCATCACACCAGAAATCATCTTCAGCAGCGTGGACTTACCCGAGCCGTTCAGACCCAGAAGAGCCACACGCTCGCCCTGACGAATATCCAGGCTCACGCCGTTGAGCGCATTGAACTTCTCCGAAAGATCACCCTTGCGGCCCTTAATCAGCCACACAAAAGCTTCCTTCATCGAACGGGTGTGGCGCAGAACGAAGCGCTTCACCAAATTCTCCACGTGAATCACCACGGGAGCGTCCGGGCTCACCGGCGGGAACTCAAGCTTCTTAATATCCACAGAATCAGAGCTCCTGGGCGAAGTTGCCCTCAAACTTACGGAAGAGCAAATCACCAATCAAAACGGTCAGCAGAGAAATACCAATGGCAATCGGAGTCCAGAAGCTGAAGAGATGCGGAACCACCTGCGAAGCAGGAAGCGCCAAATCCTCAGGACGGAGCGTCGGATGCCAGAAGCCATAGTGGAACAGCTCCACCGCAACGGTCAGCGGGTTAATCATGAACACGTTGAACACCCACGGGTACAGGGTGTCACGCACCATGGTCCAGGAGTACAGCACCGGCGAGAACCAGGTAGCCACCATCAGCAGCATGTCCACGATGTTCTCCGAATCTCGGAAGAACACGTTAGCCACACCGAAAATCAGACCCAGACCATAGGACAGCAGCATCACGATGAGCATGCCCGCCAGAATCGACTCAAAAGCCAACAAGGACGGATGCCAGCCCACCGCAAAGCACGCCAGGAGCATGACCACAATCTGCGGCACAAAATGCACCAGAGCCACCCACACCGTAGACAGCGAGAACAGCTCACGCGGCAGGTAAATCTTGCGAATCAGAGCACTGTTAACCACCATGGCGCGAGCACCATTGCCGAACCCCTCCGAGAAGAAGTTAATAGCAATCATGCCCGAGAAAAGATACACAGCGTAGTTGTGCATACCGCGTTCCAGGCCAAGGAAAAGACCCATGGCAATGTAGAACACCAGGAACTGCACACCCGGCTTAATGTAGGACCACAGAATACCCAGCACCGAGCCGCGGTAGCGGACCTGGATTTCCTTATCGACCAGAAGTCGAAGCAGGTAGCGATTCTTCATCGCATCCAGAATGCCGCGGCCGCGACCGGGCGCCTTCAGGGGAACAGACTTCAAATCGCTCATCGGGTCAGCTCAGAATCCGTATGCTCAGCAAAGGTCTTAGCCCACGCATCGTAGGACGCAACCTCTGCAGCCTTCGAACGGTACTGCTCACGCAGCTGCTCCCAGCCGGTCACCAGCTGGACGTGCAGCTTAGCTGCCTGAGCCAGCTTCGACTTCAACTGCTCGGGGTCGCGGCGGTACCAGAACAGGCCGGTACCCTCAGCGTTAGTCGCCAGAGCCGAATCGAACTTCGACAGGGTCCACCAGTTGGTCTCACCGTAGTTCAGCTGAATCTGCGGGTGAGCCTTCGCCTCTTCGCTCACCGGCTTGAACAGCTGACGAGCAACAGTCTTCGCGGTCCAGGAAGCAAGCTTCTTGTAACCGGGGGACGCGAAGGAACGACGGCCACGGAACGGAGGCTTCTTCGTCTGAATAGCCGGGAAGTCATCCACATTCGGCTTCACCTGAGACTCCGGGTACTCCTTAGCCATCGCACGAATCACCGGCAGACGCTGCGAGAGCGAGGGGTGCAGGTGATCGGGGCCGGAGAGTAGATCCTCCAGCGCCATCAGGCGGCCAGCCTCAGTGTAGTACTGCATGGACAGGGTGTGCTTGACGTCCAAGAACAGGGACTCCAGCAGCACGCGGCCACCCTTATCGAAGGGCGAGTGCAGCAGCGCCGTAATGAGGCGGTTGCGCTCGTGGTAGTACGCCTGCCAGCCGACCGAGTCATCCTTATCAGTCCAGGAAACGTGCCACACGCCCGCACCGGGGAAGGACACGGTAGCGAAGCCCGCGGCCTTAGCGCGCAGACCGTACTCAGCGTCATCCCACTTCAGGAACAGAGGCAGGGACAGACCGATTTCCTTGATGACGGCGGTCGGGATGAGGCACATCCACCAGCCGTTGTAGTCCACGTCCACGCGGCGGTGCAGCCACGGGGTGTTACGCAGATTGTGGTGGCCCAGGTTGTGACCCATAGCCATGTCTTCGTGCGGCTTAGCGTAGAAGTTACGCCACGGGTCAACGACCTCACCGAACGCATGCAGGACCGAGCGGTCGAACATGTCGAACATGTGCGCACCCACGATGGTGGGTTCCTTGCAGTAGTTCGCGAAGGTCACCATACGCAGAATCGACTCGGGCTCAACGATGACATCGTCATCGAGCAGCAGCACGTAATCGGAGCCGTTGTTGACAGCCTCAAACATGCCGCGCGAGAAGCCACCGGAACCACCCAGGTTGCCCTGGTTGATAATACGGAACTTACCGGAGAGGGGCTTAACAACCTCTTCGAAGTCCTCGTGGTCCTGCACCTTCTGGGTGCCCTGATCCACAATCAGGAACTCGTGCACAGCATCAAAAATCTCGGGGCTCTCACCCAGAGCACGAATGTTGTTGATGCAGTACTCCACCTTGTTCATGGTGGTAATCTGCACAGTCGCCTGACCAGCCTTCACGTCTGCGCGGGGCTCAATGTCGCCCAGCCAGTTCGCTTCAATCAGCTCAAGGTCGCCGGTGCCAGCCAGGTCGAACCAGTACCAGCCGCCGTCACCGAACGGTGCCAGGGGCAGGGTGAAGGTGTTGGTCTCCTCGCCGGAGAGCAGCTTCGCATCCACGCGCTGGATCACGCCACGGCCATTGGATTTGTACACAATGACCATGCCCTCACCGCGAGTCTGAACGCTCAGCACGACCTTCTGCAGGTCAGTCCAGCGGCGCCAGTACGAGGCGGGGAACGCGTTGAAGTACGTACCGAAAGACAGGCTCTGGCCCGCGTTCACGGTGATGGAGCGGCGGCTGTTCAGGCTGTTCGCGGCATCACGGTTCGCGCTAGCGTTCGATACAGACTGACCGGAGGTGTTCATCGCCTCCGCAATGGAGGTGGAAGCGTCGCCGTCAATACGGGTGGGCAATTGAACGCCGGTTGCGACACTCGCGTCCACATACAGGGGCACGACGTCAGTCTCAACCGCGCTCGGGAAAATAACCCGCTGCAGGTTCTTCAAAGTCTTATCAGCCATGGTTATGCGTCAACACCACCGGACTCGATCTTCGCACCGTTAGCGAAGTGCGGGCGGATCTTGTTGTCAAACATGGACAGTGCAGCACCGATAGCCATGTGCATATCCAGGTACTTGTAGGTACCCAGGCGGCCACCGAACAGCACGTTGTTCTCACCCTTAGCCAGGTCGCGGTACGCCAGCAGCTTCTCACGATCCACGGAGGTGTTGACCGGGTAGTACGGCTCGTCGCCCTTGTTCGCGAAGCGAGAGTACTCGCGCATGATGACGGTTGCGTCCTTGGTGTAGTCACGCTCGGGGTGGAAGTGACGGAACTCGTGGATGCGGGTGAAGGGAACATCAGCATCGGGGTAGTTCATCACGGAGCAGCCCTGGAAGTCCTCAATCGGCAGGACTTCTTCTTCCAGGTCGATGGTACGCCAGGACAGGTCACCCTCAGCGTAGTCGAAGTAGCGGTCAACCGGACCGGTGTAGACCACGGGAATCTGACCCAGGACGTTCTCGCGAGAGTACTGGTGACCGGGCTCGAAGAAGTCAGTGTTCAGGTGCACCTCAATGTTCGGGTGCGCCGCCATACGCTCCAGCCATGCTGCGTAGCCGTCAACGGGCAGACCCTCGTACTTGTCGTTGAAGTAGCGGTTGTCGTAGTTGTAGCGAACCGGCAGGCGGGAAATGATGGATGCGGGCAGCTCTTCCGGCGGGGTCTGCCACTGCTTAGCGGTGTAGTGCTTGATGAACGCCTCGTACAAGGGGCGACCAATCAGGGAGATGCCCTTATCGTTCAGGTTCTGCGGGTCGGTGCCAGCCAGCTCGCCAGCCTGCTCAGCGATGAGCGCCTTTGCCTCTGCGGGAGAGTAAGCTGCGTTGAAGAACTGGTTGATGGTGCCCAGGTTAATCGGCATGGGGTACACGATGCCGTTGTGGCGGGTGTACACGCGGTGTACGTAGTTGGTGAACTCGGTGAAACGGTTCACGTACTCCCAGACACGCTCGTTGGAGGTGTGGAACAGGTGCGCACCGTAGCGGTGCACCTCAATACCGGTCTGCTTCTCCTTCTCGCTGTATGCGTTACCACCGATGTGGGAACGGCGGTCCAGCAGGGCAACCTTCAGGCCCAGCTCAGTGGCAGCCTGTTCTGCGATGGTCAGACCAAAGAGGCCCGAACCGACTACTACGAGGTCAGCGGTCAATGTTTTCTCCTGTATTATCACGGCGCACCGCCGCTTCTGAGAGGGCGGTATTCACCTACCAGATTGGACACATCCGAGGGTTCTCAGTCGCGCCGCAATCCGCACGGGTGGGTGCAAAAAGCCCCTCCCGTGATGGATATAGTCATAATCTAAGATACCCGTTTATCATGCCTCACGCATACTTATGACGTGTTTTTAGTGGCTTTTGGACTATTGTTCGCACACTCTTTCCCCGAGTGAATATTCTTCACGAACCCCGAGGTCAAGCGGGTCTGAGCGAGTTCCTTTTTCTGCAGACTTTGACGTTCCACCAACGGCGAGGAAAGTTGGTTTACGGGTAAATATTCATCGTGAATAGCGATCGCGATTTTGCTGAACCACCAAACGATCGACGGGACAAAGCCGTGACCCAATTCGGATATCGGAGTCTTCTAAGGGCGTCAATGAGGATGCGCGAGCAGGGTCAAGCATGGATGTTTCAGCGGGTGCACTGCCGGGCTTTCGAGCGGCAATCTGGGCAGTATGTCGGTGAGTTATCCACAGTTTTCCGAAAAACGGGGCGAAAAATTCAAAAAATACGAACATTTTAATTTATGTACAGATAATTTATTGAGCTTTAATGCTTTTTAATGTTTTCTGGGGGTATGACTCTCTTCTTTCTCGACCACCACAACATCACCGACACGCTCCCCTACCCCCGCGTACTCCGACTCGACGGCGAGGCGGCACCCAACGGGATACAGCTGCGCCCCGGTAGCGCACACCAGCAGGCTCTAGAGCAGGCACTCAACCAAGCTCTACAGCACCCTGCACCCGGCGCGCACGCTCAGGCACAGGAAACGACGTTCCAGCTACGCCCCGCACACGATAAGGATCCCGCCGGCGCCTTGATTGCGCCAAACAGCCACATTCCGAACGAATCTCAAACTCCGGGCGCGCCCGCCGTCAGCCTCCTGCACATTCTGCGCGGACCCGACGCGGGCGCAACCTTCCCCATCAGCCGCGGCCGCACCAGCCTCGGCAGGGCGGCACTACCTGCCCGTGGAGGAGAACAGTCGCACCACATTCACCTGCAAGACCCCTTCCTCAAGCCGGTGCACGGCAGCTTCTACGCCGATAGCTCCGGCATCCGCTGGATCGAGAAGCGCCCCGCCGCGAGCGAGGGCAGCGAGAACGCACAGGGCAGTAAGAAGGTGCAGAGCACCGAGCCGCGCATCCTGCGCTGGGACGAGCCTTTCCGCCTCGGTTCCTCACTCTGCATGCTCACCTCCCCTACAGGTCACGGCGAACGCACCGCCACGAAGGCGAGCGCTACCGCTGCCCCAGGCTTTTCCCTCGCTTCTTCTCTCGGTTCTTCCTCTGGCTCTTCCCCGGGCGAGCCCGTGCAGATGCTCGCTCCCCTGGGCGATGCCGGAAACCCCTTTGAGCCGGTGGTGGTGAACCCTCCCGCGCCGCGTAAGCTCAAGCAGATTCTGTTGAGCGTGTGCCTGCCGATTGTGGTGGGCCTGACTATTGCGCTGGTGACCGGCATGTGGTTCCTTCTGCTGATGTCTGCGGCGTCTTCGCTGCTGATGCTTCTGCATTTCTTTGGCGGTCGGGCGGAGAACCGTGCCGCATCGCAGCAAACTCATCAGGCGGCTAAGCAGGAAAAGGAACGTGCCCTCGCCCTGCCGACCGCGGGCGACCTGGCGATTTCGGGCCCCTCTGCCCTGCATGATGCCGCCTACCCGGCTATTGTGCTCGGGTGCGGTCCCCGCCATCCCTACCTGCGCGGCCGCAACCTCCCGCTGGGCACTCTGGAAAAGCAGGACGCGCCCCACTACCTGCCGCTGCCCACCCCGGCTCTCGGGCACTACCTGAAGCTGGAGGAGGCGCATCTGCGCGCCTACCTGGTGCAGCTGGTGGCGGGTTATCCGGGTTCGGTGCATGTTCTGCTGGCTGGCGCTGAGAGCGCTGATCAGCAGCGAACCAATCGTCTGATGCAGACTCTGGCTGTGGTGCCGGGGGTGAGCGTGCATTGTCTGCCGGGTGTGCAGCAGGAGAAGTATCTGCAGACCCTGCAGAGCAACTTGCAGTCGGAGCTTTCGGTTCCGCCGCTGATTCTCATGCCCCTGCAGACGAGCGCTATCTACGCTCCCCTGCTGACCGCGCTGAACTCTGGGGCGGTCGCGGAGGCTTCGCAGTCCCGTGCGTTCGCTTCCCCGCGTGAGCAGAAGATGAACGCCCCGGCGCTCTGTGTGCTGGGTAGCGCTGAGGGTGATAGTTCCGCACATGCACCCGGCGCGCTTTTTGGTGCCGCCTGGGTTGAGTGTGCGAGTGAGGGTAGCCACCGTCAGAGTATTCGTTACCGCGCGCAGGGTTACGCGGCGCCGCCGGTGCAGCCCACCGAGGGTGTCTACCAGGTGCATCCTCTAACGTGTGAGGGTCTGTGCCAGCACGCCGATGGGCTCAGCGTTGAGGCGTTCTGTGCCGCTCTTGAGAACCTGTACCGCGCCGGATGCGAACAGGAGCAGGGCCCGCTCAGTGAGGCGCAGGTGCACCAGTCGGCGCATCTATTCTCTTCCTTGCAGGCGCAGAGCGCGCGGCAGAAGAACCGCACCGATGACATGGCAGTGGAGTCCGTTCTGCAGCGCTGGTCCGCTCAGCATTACGCCTCCGATATTCGCTGCTACCTGGGTGTTTCTTCGGGTGGATCGCTGAATATTGGTCTGTCTGAGCACGGCCCACACTGGCTGCTCGGTGGCACGACCGGTGCCGGCAAATCGCAGCTGCTGCGTTCGCTGGTGCTCAGCGCTGCGCTACGTTACCCGCCCGAGCGCCTCGGCCTGATTCTGGTGGATTTCAAGGGCTCGGCTGGTTTGGGTCCTCTGGCTCAGCTACCGCATGCGCTCAGCGTGTTAAGCAATTTTGATGTGTCCGCGGTGGAGCGTGCGCTCGAATTTTTGCGCGCCGATATTCACCGCCGCGAGGTGGATTTGCAGGCGCTCGGCGTGAACTCCTACCGCGACTACCTGGCGTCCTGCCAGGCGGCGGGTACGACTCCGCGCTACCCCGAGCTGCTGATTGTGGTGGATGAGTTCCGCATGCTCATCGATTCTATGCCGGACGCTATGGCTGAGCTGATGCGCATCGCCACGATTGGCCGCTCGCTGGGTCTGCACTTGGTGTTGGCGACTCAGCGTCCGCAGGGTGCTATTTCGCAGGATATTCGCGCCAATATTGCCACGAGCATTTGCTTGCGCGTGGCGAGCGCGCAGGATTCTTATAACCTGCTGGAGCATGAGTCGGCGGCGTATATTTCGGCGGCGCATCCGGGTGCCGGGTATGTGCGTCTGCCGGATGGTCGTTCCCTGCCGTTCCGCGCCCCGCTGGTGGATGCGGTCCCATCGAGCAGCGATGCTCGTCCGGTTCAGGTGCTGGGTCTTGAGGAGGGCGGCTGGCGTGAGCTGACTGCCGCTTCTGCCGTTCAGCCGTTGGGCGGCAATGAGGATGAGCTACTGATTCGTTCGGCGCAGCAGATTCGTGCGCTCTATGAACGCGAGTACGCGCCGAAGAACCTTCAGAAGAATGCGGCAGTTCAGAATGAGTACTGCCCGATTCCGCCGGAGCTTCCCGAGAGCACCCCGCTGCCCGTGATGGAGGCACCGGTGAGCGAACCGGTAGCGTACGGCATTGACCCGGCGGCTACCTCTCAGGTTGTAGATTCTCAGGAACCCGCCGGCTCTGGCGCGGCTTCCGAGGGGTATCTGCTGGGCGAGCTGGAGATTGCCCGCTACGGTGTGCGCCGCCCGATCAGCTGGTCGGGTCAGCAGGCTCTGGCGCTGCTGGCTCAGAGTGCCGAACGTGCCCCGATGCTCTACGGGCTTTTAGCTCAGGCATTCGCCACCCGCACGCCGGTTGTTCTGCTGACCTCTGACGGTGCGCTCTACCGCGACCTGGCACCCTACGCCGGTGCCTTTGAGACGCTCGTGGGCGCGCAGGAGCTTTCGCATCTGCGTTTCTGCCTGAAGGAGCTGCGCACCCCGAACCGGTGGGGCGCCGAGGCTACCACCCGCCCGCTCATTGTCGTGGACGGCCTGGACAGCTGGCTGGAGGCGCTGGTCCGCCAACCCGACACGGAGAACCTGCTCTACGATCTGCTCTCGCAGGGGTGCCGTCGCGGCTATTCGGTGGTGTTCACCTCCACGTTGAACCCGCGCGGCCGTTTCGCTGCGGCAGCACATTCCACGCTGTTGAGCCGCCGCTTCTTGGAGGCCGATCTGATGCGTTCGACGAGCAAGGACTACCCGACCCCGGCGCAGAGCCACTACTGCGTGGAGGGTGCCATCAATGAGGAGTTAATCGTGGATCAGCCGCTGAGCGCTTCGATTCTTTCGCCCTGCGTTGCGGGTTTCCAGGAGCTGGTTCAGGTTCTGCGACGCAACGCGGCGAGCGCTTCGAGCGGGTCAAACACTCGCCCCGGCACTCTTCTGCGGCAGTTCCCCGAGTACTATCGCATGCCCTCGACCGAGTACGTGACCGCCGCCCACGCCGCGTGCAATCCGCAGGGCGCTAAGCTGTTGGTCGCGTTTGACCGCCGGCAGATGCCGGTGTGGTTGAGCGCCCCGGCTGGCGCGGTAGTTCCGGTGCAGGGTTCCCGTTCGGCGGGTAAAACCACCCTGCTGGAGAGCATTGCTCATCTCAACCCGCAGCTGGATACCCTCGTCCTTGAGGGTTCTGGCGGCACCACGGGTTCTGGCGGCGCGTCGGGTGAGCCGCCGAGCGTGGAGCGTACCCGCGCGCTCCTGGACTCGGTGACAAACCCCGCGCGCACACTCGTGCTCATTGATGATCTGCAGTACCTGCAGCCCGCCGTTCAGCAGCTACTTCTGGAGCGTCGCGGTGAGTTCCGTGCCATGCTGGTCGCCTACACGCCCTGGCCGAGGCGCGCTTCCTCACCCCTGCTGGCTGCGCTCATGGGATGCTCGCGTGCGCTTCTGCTCGCGCCCGCGTCCCTAGCGGATGCCGACATGTGCACGGTGACCGCGCTACCTCTGGATCGATTCACGCAGGGTGAGCAGCCCGCCGGCCGTCTTGTGGTGGTGGATGGCGCCTCCGTGTGCGCGGCGCAGGTTCCCCTGGCGCTGAGCACGGCAGCGCAGGCTGTAACAGCTGTGCAGAAGGTGCCGGTAGCGGTCTAGAGCTGAGCACTCTAGAGCCGAGCCGTCTAGGGCTTAGCGGCGTTAAGGGGTTTAGCGGCGTCGGCGGCTGTACTTCTCTGCTTCTTCGCCCGATGCTTCGGTGACCGCCTCAATATAGCGGCGGCTACTGGGCATGAGCACGAAGACGAAGGCAACCGCCGCGCCAATAACACCCGCAATCGTGATGGACTGGCTAATGTTCAGGCCATAAGCACTCACGTTCATGATGAGGGTGCTTGCGGTAACCCACAGGGCGCAGAGGGTGATCAGGATCATGGGCAGGCGCGAGCCGAAGCGACCACGGTAAAAACGTAGACCGAAGTAGGTCATGCCCGAGGCAATGAGCACCTGGAGTACGCCGCCCACAATTGCCTGGGCGGTGGACAATCCACTGACGATAAAGGGGTAGAGGATACCGCGAATCAGAATGTATGCCGCGAAGGTTTCGGTCAGGGCGAATGCGTAGATGACGTTGAACGGGCGTGACGGCACGGTGGGCTCCTCAGGGGTAGTGTCGGCGGCAGACCGGGATGTACTCAGTCCGATGTGCTGGTGCGTTAGCGGGTGGGTGCTCCCCTGCCTCGGGTTCGCCTCGGGTTCACCGCCTCGTCTTCGGTGCGGTATTTCAGGGGTAGGTACCGCTTTATATTATGCCTGAGGTGCCGCTCACCCAACCGCCCACGTCTCGCCCATGAGACGGGGTGCAGACTATGTGTGTCAGCATGCGATTCCCCACCCTCTCAATTAGACAAAGGTTTGCCTAAGTGATAGATGCCTCAGTGTAATACTGAAGTTTTTAGAGAAAAGTACTTGTCACATCCGCTCCAACATGCGAAAGTTGATAAGTCAATTTTCACCCTAACGCTGGGTGAGCATCCCGTCAGCGGATGTATTTGACACGCGCACAGGAAAATAGATGTGTCTTGCCACCGCGTGAGACCGTAAATCATGAAGGAGGTCCACCGTGGATTGGCGTAGTCGTGCAGCTTGTTTGGACAAGGATCCGGAGCTGTTCTTCCCCGTAGGAAACACCGGACCTGCCCTGTTGCAAATTGAAGAGGCTAAGACTGTCTGCCGCTCTTGCGAGGTTGTAGACGTCTGCCTGAAGTGGGCCATCGAGACCGGCCAGGACTCCGGCGTATGGGGTGGCACCAGTGAAGACGAGCGTCGTGCGATGAAGCGTCGCGCAGCTCGTGCCCGCCGTGCATCCTAACTTCCGGAGTATTCAATAGGGCATCAAAAGCGTGGTGCAGTGACTTTATGTCGCTGCACCACGCTTTTGCCATATACAGAACCTATCTAGACAGCAAACTGCCGCCACCCCGTACTCGGGGCGGCGGCAGTTCTATATGTCATACGAGAAGGGGGTTAGACGAGCACCGCGGTAATCACCACGCGGGTGCCCTTCGGTTCATTAGCCTCCCAGCGAATCGAGCCGTTCAGCTCGCTCGCCACCAGGGTACGCACAATCTGCATGCCCAGGCCTTCCTTACCGGTCACCGGACGGTAGGCGTTCGGGCCGGACTCTTCGATCTTCTTATCACCCATGCCCTTACCGTCATCGGTAATCACGACGGTGAGGATGTTCTCACCCTCATCGTTGGTGCCGCGAATACCCTCGAGGGTCACGGTGCCGGTCTCACCATCCAGGCCGTGCTCCACAGCGTTCGCGACAACCTCGTTGATAACCAGTGCCAGAGGGGTAGCAAACTGGCTCGGCAAAGACCCAAAGGAGCCAATCAGCTTGGTAGACACGTGCTGACCGGGGGAAGCGAGCTCAGCGGCAAGGTGGAACTGACGCTCAATCAGCTCATCAAAGTCGACGTTCTGAGTCAGACCCTGCGAGAGCGCCTCGTGCACGGTAGCGATCGTTGCCACGCGGCGCATCGCCTGCTCCAGGCCCTGACGTGCCTCATCAGTGGTCATACGGCGCGACTGCAGGCGTAGCAGAGCGGACACGGTCTGCAGGTTGTTCTTCACGCGGTGGTGAATTTCGCGGATGGTCGCGTCCTTGGTCATAAGTTCCAGTTCGCGGCGGCGCAACTCGGTCACGTCACGGCAAAGGATCACGGCGCCCTCACGCTCGATGTGAGCACGCCTCTGTGCCAGCAGCGGGATGGATCGCATGGTCACACGGGCACGAGCAATAACCAATTCGGTGCGCAGGTCGCTGCGTCCGGCAAGGACCAACTGCAGAGTTTCATCCGCCTGCTCACCGGCAGGAAGCATCGCACGGGTGACATCGGCAAGGTTTCGCTTTTCGAGGTAGCCGGTCATGCCCATGCGGTTGTACATGGAGTTCGCATTCGGGGAGGCAACCACCACGCGGCCGGCGGGGTCAAGCACAATAATGCCGTCGATCACGCGGGGGTTGCCCTGGGTGTTATTTCCCTGGGCGAGGGGGTCGGGCCACAGGCCGGAGTGCACCATGGAGAGCATGGTGTCAGCAGTATATTCGTAGACCTCGTCGCTGATGGAGGGGTAGCCACTGGGTGTGGCAATCTTGTGGCTGGTCAGCAACGCAATGGTGCGGTTGTTGCGCACGATAGGCACGAAGGTTACGTGTACGCGCGGGCGGGCACCAACGCCCTCACCGCTTCCTTCGTCGGTGTAGGTGCTGATGTTCTGGTCAATCCAGACGCGGTATGCTTCGTCGCGGATTCCGTCTTCCATGTCGTGGTCAATGATGTCGTGGTGGAAGAGGGTTCGGACATTGGAGGGGCGCACGTGCGCGAAGGCACGGAAAGTACTGGTTACGCTGGGACCGGATACGGCGTCCGGGGAGCTGCCGTCGGCAACAACGTAGTCGGTGGGGAACCATAGAACCAGGTCACTCTGGGCAATGTCAGAGATGACCTGCCATTCGCCCATGATGAGGTGAACGCGTTCAGTGTCGCCGGGACCGAAGTCGCAGGCGCTCATAATTCCTTCTGCAAAAGACATATGTTTGTGTGCTTCCCTAAGTTCGGGTGTGTTCAACCATTTTACGGTTTGTTCGCCGCAAATCCCATTCAAACGACAATACGTGGAATAGTTTACAGAGCATTTCTTGGAGCGCGCTTTTTAATCGCATATATGACGCAGCGCAATGAGATGCACCCCTCAGTTGTACAGTGAGGCATTCGCACTACTCCCCCGTTTCGACCCCCGTGTGAAGGCGCAAAAACCCGGCGTATCGGCGCTCCCATGTTCTGAGAGGAATACCGATAAGCCGGGCTTTTTAGCAAGCGCTAGTTATAGCTGACGGGCCTACGCGCCGGGGTGTACCGCGTACATGCCCGCAAGCATCGCTTCGAAGGACTGTACGACCGCGTGGCGGGGCGCCACCTCCAACAGTGCCTCACCGTTGCGGCGCAAACGGTCCATGACCTTCCGTTCGTACGGAATCACGCCGGCGAGCGGGATGGACAAGTAGCGTGCCCAGTTATCGCGCATCTTCGCCTCGGGATTGAACCCGGCGGCTTCGCGGCGGCTGCGGTTAAGCCAGTACTGCACATCCGTTTCGGGTGCGAACAGATCCGGGCGTGCCTGCACCTCGCGGGCGAGGTTGATCAGGCGCGGCAGGCCGATCACATCTGCTTCGCCCAGTACGATCACGCGGTCAGCATAGCCGAGCGCGGTGAGGGTCGCGGCGTTACGGCGCGGTGCCGGACCGTCAAAGGTCAGTTCCTCGTCGACCTCAATGGGGGCGGCAACATCGCAGATGACCAGGTCGTAGCGGTGCTTGAGCCATTCGAGCACCTCAGAGAAGGCGCGGGCACGCACCTCGGGCCAGCGTGAGGAGGAGGTGATGCCGCTCAAGAAGTCGAAGGTGCCGTTTTTGAGGGGCACGCGCTCCATGATGGCGCCGGCTTTTTTCTCGTCGAGCTGGGCGCGGTCGGCGTCCGAGCAGAGAATTGCCAGGCCGGAGCCGGTATCCTCGAGCGCCATGAGCGCATCCAGGCTGGGCGCGTAGGTATCTGCGTCGATGAGGCAGACCTGCTGACCCTGCTGCGCCGCGAGGGCGGCGAGGTTGAAGGCTATGGTGCTTCGACCGGGCGCACCGTGAGTGCCCCAGACGGTCACGATCTTGCCGAGGCGGTGGCCGGGCTGGTAGCGGGAGGGCGCGGCGGGGTCCTGGTTGATGTCCGGGTGCTGTGGCAGGGTGCCGTCGTTGTTCTCGTCCTGCGCGTGCACCGCGTAGTCGTTGCCGGGTGCGAAAGAGTCGACGATGGCGGCGGCCTGGCTGAGCACGGATTCCTCGTTGCTGGGCACAACGGAGGAGGCTTCCGCCGGGTCATGCGCGCCGGATGCACTGGGTGCGCCGGGCGCGTTTCCAGCGGGCACCGCGGGGTCGATTCCGTAGCTTCCGTAGTCGGCACCGTAGGGTGCGCCAGCGTTTACGGCAGTACCCGCGGCGGGGTCGTAGCCGTAGCCGCCCGACCCATGGCCAGCAGCTCCGTTATCGTAACCGTAGCCGCCGTATCCACTGTCGTAGCCGTAGCCTGCATCGTAGCCGTAACCAGCGTCCTGACCGTAGGCGGCCTCCGGGTGGTGCACAACAGGCTGAACGGGCTGCTGAGCCGGCATCTGCGCGGGAATGCCGTAGCCTGCGGTGGGTCGGGCGAGCGCCGCATCCACAGCCTGTTCGAGCGAGCCCAGAATCTCTTCGAGAGCAGCTTCGGGGCGGATTCGGTGCGCCTGCGTGGGCAGCGGCAGGTTGTCCGGGGCGATAATCGCCAGGAGCACTTCAGAGGCGGCGAGCGTATCCACGGTGGAGGCGCTCATTTCGGCGGGCATGTGGACGCAGAGCAGCACGCGGGCAATGCCGGTGTGCGCCATGCCGACGGCTTCGCTGAAGTCCTGCACGGTACGCGCCACGGAAACGCGGCCGCGCTGGGATTCGATGCGGGTCAGGAGCGAGCCGTCATCGCCGTAGAGGATGACGGGGATATTCACTGGCCCTCCCCGTAGGTGCCGGGGATGAGGCTGATCTTGGAGTCGCTATTGCTTTCCTTCACGAGGTCGGTGAGGGCTTCTTCCTTGACCCACAACTGCACGGTTGCCTTGCCGTTGGCGCCGAGCACGCCCTCATCGACCGTTACGGCAACGATTTCGGCATTGGTGACGATGGCGCGGGCACCGTTTTCGGTGCGGTTATCGCTCTTGGTGTCGGGGTTGCGCGGGCCGGAAGTCCACACGTCCACGCGCTCGCCTGCCTTGAGTGCGGAGGCGGCGGTGCGGTCAATGCTGACGGTGGCGAGGCGGCGCCCCGGGGAGGTTTCGGTGCCTACGGATTCTTTGCTGATGAGGTTGCCGGCGGGGATGCGCTGAATCGCGATTTTGCCGTTCATCTGGGCGGCATCGGCGCGGGTGAAGTACTTATCTTTGGCGGAGTCGATGTTCGCTTCGACTCGAGCTAGTTTGTCTTCGGTAATCTTCTCGCCAAGGCGGATTTCGCTTTTGGCGGTGTAGTACTCGGTTTTGCTGTTGTTCGCCTGCACGTAGAGCTGCACGCCGGTGATGGAGACGAGCACGAGAAGTACACCGAGGATGAATCGCCAGTCTTTGACGGTGGGCCTTTTGAGGCGCTTGGCGTGGGGCTCGGTGAGGGTGGAACGCTTCGTCGCGTTCTGTCGTATGCGCATGATGTGGTTGTGCCTTTCGGTGCGGAAGCCGGCGGTGATTCCGGGTGTTGTTCAACTGACCGATGAGCGAGTGGTGTGTGTTCGATAGTGCTTTGATTGGTTCTGACACTAACCCTAACAGCATATTTCATTTAGTACTCTCTCTCAACAAGAGCCGTGTTTATGAAATATTTTTGAGTCTTGCCCCTTTTGAAGGGGTGATTAGATAACTTTTCAGCTCATATAAGGCTTTTTGTGAGCAAATTTCACGGTGATGGCATATACTGAAAGTACTCAATAGATGTTCTGTATGGACTCTATGTAAAAGGCCACTAACGGTGGCTAAGGGGCCCAGGATTTCACTCACGGAAAGGAACAATTCGATGACTGCACCTCGTTTCCTCACTCTGAGCGACGTTGCCGAGGAGCTGCAGGTTTCGCTTTCGCAGGTGCGCGCTCTGGTGCGTAGCGGCGAACTTCCCGCCATTCAGATTGGTGGACGTAACCAGTGGCGTATTGAACGCTCTCGCTTTGAAGAGTACATTACCGAGCGCCACGAGCAGACTCTGGAGGCGATTGCTTCCGGCAAGCTCACTGCAAAGGCTAAGGCTGAGTAGTATTCGACATGCACCTCGCGGGCGTAACGCTCGAGTGGTTTCAGAAAGGTCCGCTCCTCTCGCATGAGAGGGGCGGACCTTTTTGCATGTATTTATGCTTTGATGCGGGTGTTTATGCTTGTCGGGTGGGACATTACGCTAAGGCCCTTTCCGACGGCATCACCCGCTATTTGTCGCATATTTTTAGCGCGAGATGCGGGCAATCACCGCGCTGACGCGAGCCAGCGGAATGGTGCGCACGCCGGCGCCGCGAGGTGCACGGGAGTAGCCGGAGGCACCCTGACCGTAACCAGCCTGCCCATAACCACCCTGACCATAGGTTCCCTGCGCGCTGTAGGCTGCACGCGCGTACTGGTCGCGTTCATAGATGCGCGGGTACTGGCCGCCGTTGAGCAGGCGCAGTTCAAGGAAGTCGGCACCGACTCGCTCGATCACGCCGTCGTAGCTGACGGTGCCACCCTCGAGGGAGAGGCGGACGGGTTCGCGCGCCATGGCGAGGGAGCGGAGGGCGAGCTGAATTTTCATGCGGTAGCGTTCGGGGCGAATATCGGCGCGCCCAGGCGCGATGCCACCTTCCCACCAGAGCATTCCGCGCAGGGGGATGATGATGTTCTCGCCGCGCGCTTCGATGCTGACCCATTCTTCGCCAACCATTTCGAGTTTGCCTTCGTAGGTTTGCATGTCGGTGGCGCAGATGCGGATGGGGCCGCCGACCTGCGCGAGGAGGCGGTCGTCGAGGGTGATGGTGGAGTACTGGACGCGGGCGACTTGGCGGGCGTCCTGTTCCATATCCCAGGCGCGTTCGGAGGCGAGGCGCGCCTCAATGTCTCGTAGGAACTTTTCCATGCTCATGCTATGACCCTACCTGAGGATGGGGGCGGATACGAACCGGGACATTTTCTGGTCAGATGATGATTCTCAAACCTGATTTTTGTACCAAATTCCACCAAATTATATGTTTTTCATGCATTTTGATGCTTTTTGCTTCATTTTTAGCGTGACTTCCTGTATAAATGAAGCAACACCAAAACACATCAAACACACCATTTGGAGGTCATTGTGGACCATCTTTCCACGCCGGGTCAGGCGCCCGCAGCCTTCGCTTCACGCCCTGCCGCCGCGCCTCGTACTGTCAGCGTAGAGGTAGCCGCCGGCACCGGCTCCGCAACCGAGCCCGGCGCTAAGGCAAGCTACCAGGACGCGCTGCTCTTCATCGCCCCTCCCCTGCTTTCCGCGGCGGTCTTGGGCGCGTTGAGTATGAACCTGCACCGCATCCCCTCGGCACACCCGCTGGCAGATGCTTCGTTGCTCTGCGCTGGCGCGGTAGCAATCCTCATTGCCGCCTGGTGGTTCATCAGTTTTATCTACGCGCTCTTCTACGCTTGGTCTTTGCGCGTTTCGAGCCACAACGCTGACCGCACTGTGCTGAAGGTTCCGGCGATTTTCCGGCCGCGTTTTATGCGCCGCATCGTTCTGACGCTTGGCGGCACGGCTCTTGGAGTGGGTGCGGTCTTGGCTCCCGCACAGGCTACGGTGGCTACGCCCAGCAACGCCGGGGTAAACGGCACGGAGGGCATGCCGCAGACGACCATTTCAGCAGTTATGGCAGCAGATTCATCGATTACCGCGGCGGCAGACGCCAGCTCAGATGCGGTTCTCTCCGATACCGCCCCGAATCAGTCCGCTACTCCCCTGACCCTTTCTGCTGAGGTTCCCAATATTCCCCTGGCTCCCGAGCCTTCGGAGGCGGCAGGCTACCTGCAGGACCGTAGCCCCTTCTTTTCTCCTCCCCGCACCGAGGCGGGCACCTACTCTTACACGGTTCAGGCGGGCGATACGCTCTGGTCGATTGCCGCCGACCAGCTGGGCGAAGGCACCGACGCCTCCACCATTTACGACTACACCCTCGACATTTACGAGGCGAACAAGGACGCTCTGGGCCAGAACGCTGAGCTGCTCTACGAGGGGCAGGTTCTGCAGATTCCCGAACAGCCCGTTCACTAACCTCACCCGCGTCTTCCACCCCATTCCACCTCATCCCAACAGTCTTTCGTTCGCTCGACTCACCTCACATACCCCTGCACCGAAAGCCTCTGCACCGAAAGGAGCCGTCATGAGCTTCTCCAACCTTCTCCCCCGTTCCCCGTGGACCCCGCCGCATCAGCCTGCCTCCCGCGACAACCAGCCTGCCAGCCCGTACTCGAAGCGTCAGGCGACGTACCCATCCCAGCCGGTGACTCAGCCGGTGGCTGCCGAGCAGGTGGCTCCGCTCCCCGAGCAGGGGCAGGGCACGATGACTCTGGTGCAGAGGCGCAACAGCCCCTCGGTTTATTCGCTGCTTCCTCTGCCGCGTTATGAGCAGCATTCGGCTCAGCGCCCGAAGGTAGTGAAGAGGGGCCGCCCGCTGCGTCCGGCGGATGCGCTAGCTCGCCAGCTGGAGGGCCGTTGCGCGGGTGTGGCTATTGCTTACCTGGAGATTATGTCGGCTCGTCGTTCGCGTCAGCAGCTGGCGCAGTGGGTGTCAGTGGATTGTTTCCACCGTCTGTTGCCCTTCTTCCCGAAGAACCCGCGTCAGGTGCGCCAAGAGATGCTGTTGACTCTTCCTCCGGTTCTGCTGCGGGTGCGAGCGCAGAAGGTGCACGAGGAGCTCTACGAGGTGGTGGCGCTGCTGCGTTGTGCGGATAAGGTGCGTGTGGTGACCATGCAGATGCGCCTGATTCACGGCATGTGGCTGATTACCGCAATTGAGCAGCCGCAGAGCCGCTTGGACGAAGACTAAGGCTTCCCCGGCTTCCCCTACAAAACACACAGACAAACAGAGAGGGTGCGAATCCAGTGTTGGATTCACACCCTCTCTGCTAGGTCTATAGCATTTCAGCTTTTACGCTGAGGCTACTTGTCCTTCGAGCGTTCCACGTGAACCTGCTCGTGGCCGTCCTCATCCGGGGCGGAGTACTGCAGGAACTTCGGGCGCGAAGGCTCAGCCAGGCGCACGGCAGAAGCCTGAGTGCGCTGCTTGGACAGGTCCAGGTTGAACAGGTAGGTCACGGTCTCTTCACGGATCGCGCCGAGCATCGACTGGTACATGTCGTAGCCTTCACGCTGGTACTCGACCAGCGGGTCACGCTGAGCCATCGCACGCAGACCGATACCTTCCTTGAGGTATTCCATCTCGTACAGGTGCTCGGGCCAGCGCTCGCCGATGACGGACAGCATGACACGGCGTTCGATTTCGCGCATGCTCTCTTCACCGACGCTCTTTTCACGCTCATCGTAGATGAGGTGTGCGTCCGCCAGGACTTCCTTCACAATCTGGTCGCGAGTAATCTTGGTGCGGTCACCAGCGTCTTCAGCGAGGTCGTCCACGGTGATGGAGATGGGGTACACCTGCTTGAGGGCGCTCCAGAGCTCGTCGAAGTCCCAGTCCTCGGCGTGGCCTTCAGCGACGCGCGCGTCGATGATGGTGGTCAGCACCTCGTCCACGAAGCCGGAAATCTGTTCCTTCAGGTCGTCACCGTGCAGGATGCGGCCGCGGTCCTTGTAGATCGCTTCACGCTGGCGGTTGAGCACGTCGTCATACTTGAGCACGTTCTTACGCTGTTCAGCGTTACGGCCTTCAACGTTTGACTGGGCGGTAGCGATAGCGCGGCTAACGATCTTGGAGTCCAGTGCGGAGTCCTCGGGGGCTGCCGCCATGAGGCGGGTTGCCATGCCGGTGTTGAACAGGCGCATCAGTTCGTCGGTCAGCGACAGGTAGAAGCGGGACTCGCCCGGGTCACCCTGACGGCCGGAACGACCGCGCAGCTGGTTGTCGATACGGCGGGACTCGTGACGCTCGGTGCCGAGCACGTACAGGCCACCGAGCTTGGTGACTTCCTCGTGCTCTTCAGCCGCGGCGTCTTCGCAGGCCTTCAGGACCTCGGGCCAGCGTGCCTCGTACGCCTCGGAGTTGGTGTTCGGGTCCAGGCCGAGCTCACGCATCTTCTCGACGGCCTCAAATTCGGGGTTGCCGCCGAGCATAATGTCGGTACCGCGACCAGCCATGTTGGTTGCCACGGTGACGGCGCCCTTACGGCCCGCCTGTGCGACGATAGCTGCCTCACGCTCATTGTTCTTTGCGTTCAGCACCTCGTGGCGCACGCCTTCCTTCGCCAGCTGGCGGGAAAGGTACTCGGAGTTCTCCACGCTTGCGGTACCCACCAGGATCGGCTGGCCCTTTTCGTGGCGTTCCTTAATGTCCTTGACGACCGCCTTGAACTTGGCGATTTCGTCGCGGTACACCTTATCGGGGTTGTCGATGCGCTGCACACCCTTGTTGGTGGGGATGGGCACCACGCCGAGCTCGTAGGTGTTCATGAACTCTGCCGCTTCGGTTTCCGCGGTACCGGTCATACCGGAGAGCTTGTCGTACATGCGGAAGTAGTTCTGCAGAGTCACGGTCGCCATAGTCTGGTTCTCAGGCTTGATTTCGACGCCTTCCTTCGCCTCAATCGCCTGGTGAATGCCGTCGTTGTAGCGGCGGCCCGGCAGAATACGACCGGTGTGCTCGTCAACAATCAGGACCTCGCCGTCAATGACCACGTAGTCCTTGTTGTTGGTGAACAGCTCCTTCGCCTTAATGGAGTTGTTCAGGAAGCCAATGAGCGGGGTGTTCTTGGATTCGTAGAGGTTCTTCACACCCAGGTGGTCTTCCACCTTGTCAATGCCGGATTCGAGGATACCGACGGTGCGCTTCTTCTCGTCTACTTCGTAGTCTTCACCGCGCTTGAGCAGGGTCGCGGCAATGCGCGCGAACTCTGCATACCAGCGGTTTGCCTCACCGGCTGCGGGGCCGGAAATGATCAGAGGGGTACGCGCCTCATCAATCAGGATGGAGTCCACCTCATCGATAATGGCGAAGTTGTGGCCGCGCTGAACCTGCTCCTCCACGGTCCACGCCATGTTGTCACGCAGGTAGTCGAAGCCGAACTCGTTGTTCGTACCGTAGGTGATGTCCGCGGCGTACTGCTTACGACGCTCGTCAGGTTCCATGGAGGAGAGAATCACGCCGCACTCCATGCCGAGGAAGCGGAACACGCGACCCATGAGGTTCGCCTGGTACTCAGCCAGGTAGTCGTTCACGGTCACAATGTGCACGCCCTTGCCGCTCAGCGCGTTCAGGTACGCGGGCAGGGTCGCGACGAGGGTCTTACCCTCACCGGTCTTCATTTCGGCAATGTTGCCCAGGTGCAGCGCTGCACCACCCATGAGCTGCACGTCGTAGTGGCGCTTGCCCAGGGTGCGCTTGGATGCTTCACGGACCACCGCAAAGGCCTCCGGCAGCATAATGTCGAGGGATTCGCCGTCCTTGACGCGCTCGCGGAACTTGTCGGTCTCTGCTCGCAGTTCCTCATCGGTCATCGATGCGAAGCTGTCCTCGAGCGAGTTCACCGCCTTAGTGTACGCTTCGAGCTGTCGCAGAACCCTCTTATCGCCGGTTCGGAGGATTTTCTCCAAGAAAGATGCCACTGAGCTTCTACTCCTTGCTTGTTTCGGTACCCTCACCAAGGGCGCGCGAAAGTGCGCGCGGTGAGGCCTTCCTACATATTGTATGGCAGAGCCGCCTAATTCGCCCGTCCGAGCTCTTTTTTACGCTCTGCGCCCACGAGGTGACATTTGGTGACACTCGAATCTTTCACCCTCCGGTTGAGGCAGAGCCGACCCATCCGTCTAAAGGAACAGATGTGTGGAGGGCAAAGAAAAACCCGGGGGCCTGGAGATTCACAGTGCGTGTTTCCAGACCGCCCGGGTCTTGAGCCTACTCGCTGGGCATGCCGCCTCAGCTGCCAGCAGGTACGTTGGGTTTTACTCGTTATCCAGAGTAATAATGCCGTAGCTCCAGCCCTTACGACGGTATGCCGCAGCCGGTGCGCCGGTCTCGCTGTCAATGTACAGGTAGAAGTCGTGGCCGACCAGTTCCATACGGTCAACAGCTTCTGCGGGAGTCAGACGCTCACCCTTGAAGCTCTTGTGGCGAATCTCAATGGGAGATGCTGCCTCGTCGGCGAGGGTGACCTCGCTGTTGTCGAATGCTGCTTCTTCCACCGGAACATCCGGCAGCAGAATCTCGGTAATTGCTTCGGTAACCACAGGAATCGATCCGGTAGCGTCCGCCACGGAGACGGGGTGCTTGCCACCGCGCTTGTGCAGCTTGCGGCGGTCACGTGCACGGCGCAGACGCTCCAGGAGCTTGCCGTAGGTTTCATCGAAGACCGCGAACTTGTCGTGACCCTGGGCTTCGGAACGGAGGACAGGACCAGTACCAACAACGGTAATCTCAACGCGGATGGACTCGCCACCCAGGTGACCGTCCTTGCTGAACTTGACGTCGATGTCCTTCACGTTATCGCCGAGCTGAGCGAACTTCTGAACCTTCTCGCTCACGTACTCTTCCAGGCGTTCGGTGACCTTGATATTGCGGCCGTAGATGTTGACTTCCACGATCATTCCCTCCAGGTTGGGGGCTTATACCGCGTCCGGCTGGACCCGGTACGGGGGTTCGACTCCAATGCCGTTCCCTTGTCTATATTCTAGTACGAAACATGTTTCATATCACTAGATATGACAAATATTTAGCCTAAATAATAGCTATTCGTCCGTCTGCGAACTTTATTCGCCAAAAATCGTGTATCTCTTGCAACTAACTACAAGAAACGCTATGTCTGAGCCTTTTTCGGTACCGCCGCCACCGCACACACGCCCAGCACCCGCGAACCGGATTCCTGCAGCACACGCACCATCTCAGAGGCGGTCGCACCGGTGGTCACCACATCATCACAAATAATGCTCACCCGACCCGCGCACAGGGCAGGTTCCATAACACGCAAGGCACCGTGCATCCGCTCGGCACGCCCCACAGCGCCCAGGCTCTTCTGCTCATTCTGCGCACCGGAAATCGCATCAGAAATAATGGAGGCGCCGCTCCCCCGCCGGTTGTGAGGAACGTACCCGATAACGTCCACAGCGCGCACCCGCACCGAGGCAGGCAGACGCTTATTAAGCTGACGCGCCGCCTCCTGCACCAAAAGATTCGCCGGCGCATAGCCGCGGCGGCGCACACTCTGCGCAGAGGACGGTGCCGGAACCAGCAGAACCTCAACCGGGACTGAAGAAGCAGACTCCGGCTGAAGCCCCTCCCGGTGAACCCGAAGAAGCTCATACACGCTACGCGCCAAACCCTCTCCCAACAGGGGCAGCAGGTCGGTACGGCCCGCATTCTTCAACGCCAACAGGGCACGCGGCATGATCCCCTCATAACGGGATGCCGCACGCACCTCGGGAGCAGCCGCGCCATCAAGAGGTTGCAGAGCATATACTCGCTCCACCTTAGCTAACGCCGAACGCAACTGCGGCAAGCAAGCCTCACACAGTGGCGAGCCTGCCCCATAAGTGACCGGCACCGCACAGCACGGGCAAGTACGCGGCATCAGCACCTCGCCCAAAGACCCGCCGGCACTCTTGAGAGCGCCAGCGAGTCCGGTCAGAGACCTGCTCAGAGACCCGTTCAAACCACGCTGTTCTGGACTCACCGAAAGCAACCTTTCCGCGCGCTATACCCGGTACCCGAGGCTAACCAGCGTAACTAATCTCGTGCAGGGTCGTATCCAAACGGATCCAGCCGCGCTCCTCCATCAGATAGCACGAACCATCAGAACGGTGGGCAATAATATTCGACGTATTATCTGCGGTGGAAATGCTCATCACACCATCCAGACGGTCCAGCTTCGTCTCTTCACCACTGAGGGAAATCACCTCAGACTCACCGTTCTTCACGTTCACCACCACGACGCTCTGGTCGCCAGCCCAACGGGCATTACGCGGAGTCACAGAAGAGCTCAGACGCACCATCTCCGTCAAGCGCAGAGGCTTACCTGCCTCATCACGCACAATACCGGAAATAATCACCGCCGACGCGCCCTCAGTAGCCGCTACAATCGCCATGCGCGCACCATCGTGCGAAACGTTCACGCTCGTAAAAATCAAATTACGCTGCCAGGACAAACCAATATCCACGCCGCGCTCACGCTCGTTCGCGTCCTCAGAATCCGGCTTGAACGCACGTACAACGCCCTCACCGTCAGCAGCCCACACCCAGCCGTACGCATCAAAACTAGGGGCAGTCAGAGCGGTACTCTGCCACACACGGCGGGCAGTGCCCTGGTACACCGTGTACAGGCTCGCAGCATCATTCGCCAAACAAGCGAACACATCCGCAGAATAACCCATCGCCGGGGAGCTCAACTGGCTCACACCGCGCAGAAGCAGCTGCTCGCCCGCATTACTCATATAGTCATCGCGCGCCACCATCTGACCATTCGAGTTAATAGCAACCGTGCGGGCAGGAACACCCGGGTTCAGCTTCACAACCGAGAAACCGTTCGGTGAACTCTCCGGAATCAAGGTTCCGTTATAGAACACCTCAGTCTTACCCAGACCGGAGAAGTTCTCCAAGCCGTGCATAATCTGCTCACGCACGCGCGCCAAACGGTTGTCGTCCAGCTGTTCGCCCGAAAGGCGAACCAGAACATCCTGGTTATCGCTCATGTTGGCGGTCTCAAGGCTCATCGACTCATTCAATGCCGAAAACGCGACATCCTTCAAATAGGACGCCGGACCAATCATCAGAGTACGCACCAGCAACTCAAAATAGCGATCCGTATGCGGGAACCAACGGATATCCGGCACAGCATAACGGAACGCACGATCGTAGAAATACAGGCGACACGGGCTAAACACACGCTCAAACTCAGTGCCATCCAGCCACAAGCCATCCGGGCAGGAGCTAATACGCCACTGGTTATCTTCCATGACCACGGTGAAATCCTGAGTCTCAGTCTGAGCCTCAGGGAAGGTACTCGTAATACCCTGACTATTCACGGTCGCAGTCTGCTGAAAACGCACATGGTACGTACCCTCAGCGTTTCCGCTATCATCACTGCGCGGCTGCACCGTATTACGGTACACACGAGTCGTACCGTAGGGATTCCAACGGCCCGCAAAAGAAGAGCTCAAATACTGGCGCGCCACAGCATAATTTTCGATACTATCCACGCCAGCACGCACGAAGCCTTCAATAATCGCCTCGGGGGTAGCGCCCGCCAGCGGTCCCGGCGCACGCGCCGGAGAAGTATTAACGCTCTTCACGTCCAGACCACTGCTGTGCTGAGTCACTCGGTCGTTCGAAGGAAGACCCGCGCAAGAGCTCATCAGCGTCGCCAAAGACACCGCGCACCAAGACAACGCGGCGCGTCGAGAAACAATAGCCCTGTGAGACATGGAGGTCTTAACCTTCCTCTACGAACAAAGACAAACAATCACCAGCTACCACTGCAAGCCATCGCAGCGCGGCGAAAGAATCAACACAGCGAAATAGCAACACCGTGAAAATATATCTGCATTGATTGTACTGGGTAAACAGTGCAAATACGCAAGGATAAGTGCAAATACGCAAGGATAAGTGCAAATACAACCGCACCGACCCCAATCCCCCGTTTCATGACAGGGACCAGGGCCCCGCGCCTCTTCTAGAGGTCGCCCCCAGCAGCCGTACGAGGAGCGATATTGGGCAACGTATCCTTAGCCGGCGCCGAACGATGCGAGCTTGACTCAGGCTCACCCGTCACCAAAACCGGCGACTCACCCAACGGAGCGCCATGAACCAGGGGCAGGTTCACCGTGAAGCAAGCACCGCGGCCCTTCTCGCCCCACGCCTCAATCGTGCCACCGTGCAGACGCACATCCTCAGCAGCAATCGACAGACCCAGACCCGTACCGCCCAGGGTACGCTTACGCGAAGTATCAGCACGCCAGAAACGGTTGAACACCTGAACGGCTTCATCCTCAGACAAGCCGATACCGTGGTCGCGCACCGCAATACCCAGATTCGTGGCGTTTGCATCCACGTACACGTCAATCGGTCGGGATTCGCCGTGCTCAATCGCGTTGTACAGCAGGTTACGGAGCACACGCTCAATACGTATACGGTCCATATCCACCATGATGCTCTCATGGCTCGTATGCACGTTCAGTTTCGTATGCGTACGTTCCAGATGAGGCAGGGCCTCCTGCAAAATATTCGAGAGAACACGGATGAAGTCTTCCGTGTCAATGGTCAGCATTGCGCTACCAGCATCGAAGCGCGAAATCTCGAGCAGATCAGAAAGCATTGACTGGAAACGGTCCACCTGCTCATGCAGAAGCTCCACGCTACGGACCTGCATCGGGTTCATATTCTCACGCGAATCGTACAGCAGCTCAGTACCCAAACGCACCGTCGACAGCGGAGTGCGCAACTCATGAGAAACGTCAGATACGAAGCGCTGCTGCAAAGTCGACAGGCGCTCCAGCTGAACAATTTTCTCCTGCAGCGAGTCAGCCATCAGGTTGAAGGAATAGCCCAGACGCGCCGCCTGATGCTCACCGTGTACAGACACACGCTGATCCAGGTCGCCAGCAGCCAGCTTCTCCGCCGTAATAGCGGTCTGCGTAATCGGGCGGACCACAAAACGAGTCACAATCCACACCACAGAAAGCACCACAGTAAGCAGTGCACAGAAACCACCAAAAAGAACAAAGTTAATATGCGCAATCGTGGCGGAAGAATCCGTCATATCGTACACAAGGAACAAACCGTAATTAGGGTTCTGAGAAATAGAAATATGTGTACCAACGATAAGCACCGGATAGGTGCGCTCACGATTATTTTCGACAGTAGTCACCGTAGACGTCTGCCAGAAAATACCGTCCTTATCACGAACAGTTTTTTTAAAATCATTCGGAATACTCGAAGAATTCAAAGAATTATTACTGCTCTGCTCAGGAATAAAACCCTGCTTACCTTGACCTTCCAAAGGCACAAGAATCCAATTGCGCTTACCCGAGCTACCCGCGTCCAAGACGGTCAGGGTACGGCTCACATTACGACGAATCTCGCTGTCACTACGGGCTTCAGAGGAGTCCAGCACGCTCTGAACGTTGCGGAAACCACTCTCTGATTCCGCCAACGCCTGGCTCTTCTGATTCTCAAAAAGACTCGATGCAATCTGGCTCGACAAGGACCAACCCACCATCAAGAAGCTCAGGAACATCATGATGCCCGCGGTTCCCAGAGCACGGAACTGCAGAGATTCCTTCCACAGACGCTGAGCGCGCTGGATCAGGTTCCTACGCTGCTTCTGTGCCTTACGCGGCTTGGAAGCGCGGGTACGCGAAGAGGCGGAGGCTACCGCCTCCGCCGTCAAAGCGCCGTGCTCATGGCTCGACTTCGCAACAGACAATCAGGTTATCCCTTCGCCTATGAATAGGTTCCGATTAGCTACCGGAAGATCCCACCAGCTCGGTCGGAATCTTATAGCCAACGCCACGGACCGTCTGGATAAAACGATCCGCACCCAGCTCATCAAACTTAGCGCGCAAACGCTGGACGTGCACATTTACCAGCGAATCGCTCACATCAGTGTAACCCCAGACCATGTCCAGCAGTTCCTGGCGGCTCAACGCCTGACCCGGGTGACGAACCAGCGCGGCCAACAGGTCAAACTCCAGAGGAGTCATCGGAACCTCAGTGCTGTGGTACTTGACGGTACGACCGTCCATATCCATGACAATATCGCCAATGGACACCACCAGCTGACGGCTCTCACGCGGACGCAAACGGGTACGAATACGCGCCAACAATTCAGCGTGCTTAAAAGGCTTAGCAATGTAATCATCAGCGCCAGCTTCAAGACCCTTAACAACATCTTCAGTGTCGCTTTTAGCGGTCAACATAATAATCGGCACATTAGAAGAACGGCGAATTTGCTGGCACACTTCAATACCGTTCATGCCAGGAAGCATCAAATCCAAAAGCACCAAATCGGGAGTGGAGCGCATAAAAGTTTCAAAAGCGCGGCTGCCATTTTCGCAGAAAACAGCGTTAAAGCCCTCTTGCGCGAGCACGAGGCCAATCATTTCCGCCAGAGCATCATCGTCATCAACCACCAAAATGGTGTGTGCGTCGCTTGCGCTCACAGTACCTCCCTAAAGAATTGTCGTAAATACTTACATAAAAATGCTGATTATCTAATCATACCGCGCACTCAGCCAATGCACGGGCACACTCTGTCACCCGAGCCAGCGAAGCCGTGGCATCCAGCATACTTACCGCGGCTGAAGTCATCCCAGCAGGCACGGAACCGCTCTGAATACGCTCATCAGGCATCAAACCCACCGCACTCAACTGCGTCGGCTCAAGACCAACCTCACGCCACAGGCTGTACAGGCGGCGCACCTGATCAGGAACCCGTGCAGAGGTCACCACCGGCAGCCACAGCTGGGTCTGCGCATCCAGAAGCTGCGCGACGGGCTCCCAGGAACGAGGGTCGCTCAGCGGCGGAACCTGCAACATGCCCGGCCCTTTGAGGCGGGCGCGATCAGGATGCAACAGCAAAGCGCAGGGAGCGCCGTCCTCAACACGCATCGCCTTCACAAGAGCCAACGCGTCAAGGGCGGGGCGGGACTGGCTCAGCAGCTTCAGCTCCTGCACAGGCTTAAGCGCGGTACCATCCACGTCCAGGATGAGCTGCAGATTCAGCTCGGCGAAACGCTCCGAGATACGGCGGTACACCTGCTGATAGTAGTGAGGTTGCAATGCCGGCAGGGAGCGGAAACCGCTTACGGTAGGGATGGCCCCCTCCATCAGACGCTGAAACTCTGACTCATCCAGCTGCACGGCAATCAGCGCCCGCGGAGCTTGCAGAGCCTCACGCAGAGAATTCATCCAGTGTTCCAGGCCTTCCAGGAACGACTCCAGCAGGTCACGGCTCGCCCCTGCATCACTAATGGCACGCTCGCCGCCGGGCAGGTAGATACTGGCGGCAAGAGTCAGCGGACCAACCAGCTGAATCTTATACACCGCGGCGGAACCCTCAACACCGGAAGTGAACCTCTTTTTCTGCGCGCCCACACGGTCAGCTAGAAGGTTAATATCGGAGAGCAGACGATCCTGCGCCAAGGCAGACTCGCGTGCTCCCCTGCCGCCGCTATGCACCATGCGCCAGCCAAACGAGGCACCGTCAAAGGCAAGTCCCTCGCACACCGCCAGGGTGCGTGCCAGAGGAGTACTCCGCCAGCCTAGCGCCGGCAGATGCGGCAAGAACGGCAGGTGCGGGGCACCCAGCTCCCCTTCCACTCGAGACATTGCTTCGCCCAAATCATCGCCGGGAAAATCGCCCAGACCGCTAGCGCGTACCAGCGGACGCTCCGTAGCGAGCGCGGCGAGGTCCTGTTCGGTCAGTTCGTCCCCTTCGGGGGCGCGGTACTCACCGGGCAGCAGCAGGCGCTCCGGCATCGGTTCAGTACGGACGTTCTGGCGGTTGGAAGATTGAGCGGGCATAGGAGTGTGTCCAGAGGGGTCAGATGGAGTACAGGTTCAAACGCAATGATGCGAAAGTTGCGCGGTACTAGCCTTCGGACTTCTCGGCTTCAGTTGCCTCGCCGTCCTGCTCAGCCTGCTCGTTTGCGATGCGCACGTGGTGGCGAATCACCTCAGAAATAATGAAGTTCAGGAACTTCTCCGCGAATTCCGGGTCCAGGCTGGATTCCTTCGCCATGGCACGCAGGCGAGCAATCTGTGCCTCTTCACGGCCGGGGTCGCCGGCGGGCAGGTTGTGCTTAGCCTTCAGGATGCCCACGCGCTTGGTCGCCTGAAAACGCTCCGCGAGGATGTGCACCAGCGCTGCATCGAAGTTGTCGATGGAGCGGCGCATGGCGAAGAGCTCCTCGTAGACCTCCGGTGCGACTTCATCGCCCATGGAGGTGGCGTGGGGGTCAAATTCGCAGGAAGTGTTTTCGGCAGTCATCGGTCTCTCCTCAGTTCGGTTGTGGTCTTCTGTGCGTTGCGCCCAAGCAGGATGTTGCGGCAACGCTTGGCAATAGCGGGGTGAGCGGCTACTTGGTGCGGCTATTCGGCGCTGGTTGAGGCGCCAGCAGACAGGGTTTCCTGAATGTCTTCGCGGTCCAGCGAGTAGGCGCGGGCGATGGTGGACTGGCCCAGTACGCGGGTGCCCTGGTAGAGCACCATGGTCTGGCCGGGCGCCACGCCGGAAAGCGGATCCAGGAGGCGCACTACGGTTTCCAGGCGCAGCGCGCCTTCTTCTTCAGCTTCGGGGTCGGGTGCCCAGGTCATGTACGCCTTGGCGCGGACCGGGTCGGCGTGCGCGCGCACCTGTGCGGTCACCTCGAACTCTTCGCTGCGGGCGCCCAGCTGCGCGGGCTCTTCCAGGAAACGTGCCGCCTGTTCCACGGGGACGCCTGCCCAGGTGGCGCGGATACCGCGGATTTCGTGTACGGCAAGCAGCTCGCGGGAGCCGACGATGACTTCGTTTTCTTTGGGGCGCACCTCCAGCACGAAGCGGGGCTTGCCATCGGCGGCGGGGCGACCCAGTGCCAGACCCTTGCGCTGGCCTACGGTGTATGCCTGCGCGCCGGGGTGCTCGCCGAGCACCTCGCCGTGGGTGTCCTTGATGAGGCCGGGGCGCATTGTGATGTGGTCGCCCAGCCAGGCGCGGGTATCGCCTTCGGGGATGAAGCAGATGTCGTAGGAGTCCGGCTTCTTCGCCACGGAGAAGCCGCGCTCTGCCGCCTCGGCACGCACCTGCGCCTTGGAGGGGGTGTTTGCCAGGGGGAACCAGGCGTGCTTGAGCTGTTCGTGGGTGAGCACGCCGAGCACGTAGGACTGGTCTTTCGCCCAGTCGGCGGCGCGGTGCAGTTCGCGGTTGCCGTCTTCGGTGGTGATGACGCGGGCGTAGTGGCCGGTCACCACGGCGTCGAAGCCGAGTGCGAGGGCGCGTTCGAGTAGCGCGGCGAACTTGATCTTTTCGTTGCAGCGCATGCAGGGGTTGGGGGTTCGTCCGGCTTCGTATTCGGAGATGAAGTCGTCGACGACGTCTTCCTTGAAGCGTTCGGAGAAGTCCCAGACGAAGAAGGGGATGCCCAGCTGGGAGCAGACGCGGCGGGCGTCCATGGAGTCTTCGAGGGTGCAGCAGCCGCGGGAACCGGTGCGCAGGGTGCCGGGCATGCGGGATAGGGCTAGGTGAACGCCGACTACTTCGTGTCCTGCTTCTACGGCGCGGGCTGCGGCGACTGCGGAGTCAACGCCGCCACTCATAGCTGCAAGAATTTTCACTGCCTATCCTTCTGTTGTGTTGAGCCTCTAAGAACGTTCGGAGCGTACCCTGTGTGCGGGCAGACTTTCCGTTACTGTAGCTACCCATTGTACGCAGGGGCTCGGCGGGATATTGGGCAGTGCACCCTCAGCCAGCCCTCAGCGAACGCTGAGATTGCAGGCTGAGGGCGGTTCGGTATCTTCTCTTCTGGGATTTTAGTGCCAGCGGGAGGCGTCCGGCAGCTGCGAGGACAGCCCAGCCTTTGCTGCCTGTTCGTAGGCGGCGGGTAGTGCCGCGATGAGGCGCGCAATATCAGCTCCGGTGGTGGAGTGGCCGAGGGTGAAGCGCTGGGCACTGCGGGCGGTGTCTTCGTCCATGCCCATTGCCATGAGCACGTGGGAGGGGCGGGTCACCCCGGCGTTGCAGGCGGAGCCGGTGGAGCTGCTGATACCCTGCATGTCCAGAAGGAAGAGCATGGTGTCACCTTCGGCGTTTTCGAAGGTGAAGTGGGCGTTGCCGGGCAGTCGCTTCTGACCCGGGTATTCTTCGGTGAGCGGGTTTTCGCCGCTCAGGTGTGCCTGCGGGATGAGCGCGCTAATTGCCGCAACGAGTTCGTTGCGTAGTGCGGCGATGCGGGCGGATTCTTCGGGAAGGTTCTCGACCGAGTGCACGGCGGCCTCTGCGAAACCTGCGATGGCGGGCGCATCGATGGTGCCGGAGCGTACGGAGCGTTCCTGACCGCCTCCGTGAAGCACAGGGGTCAGTTGCACGGTGCGGGTTGCGACCAGCGCGCCGATGCCCATGGGGCCGCCGATCTTGTGGCCCGAGATTGCAAGGGTCGCTACCCCGCTGGAGTGGAAGTCGATAGGCACCGCACCGAAAGCCTGCACCGCGTCCGAGTGCACGGGAATGCCGTATTCGGCGGCGATAGCAGCGATTTCGGGAATGGGCTGTACGGTACCTACCTCGTTGTTCGCCCACATGACGGTCACGAGGGCGACGTCTTCGGGGTTCTTCTCGATGAGTTCGCGGACGGTCTGCGGGTTGACGCTACCGTGCGCGTCTACGGGGATCCATTCGAGCTGCGCACCTTCTGCCTTTTCGAGCCATTCGCAGGTTTCTTCCACGGCGTGGTGCTCGATGGAGGAGACGAGAATTCGGGTGCGCTGCGGGTCTTCTTCGCGGCGCTTCCAGTAGATGCCCTTGACGGCGAGGTTGTCCGCTTCGGTGCCGCCGGAGGTGAAAATAACCTCGGCGGGGTCGGCTCCGATGGCGCGGGCGATGCGTTCGCGGGCGTATTCGACGGTGGCGCGGGCGTCGCGTCCTACGGCGTGCAGGGAGGAGGGGTTGCCGCCGTTGCGCATCTGTTCGACCATGGCGTCGATGGCGGCGGGCAGTACGTCGGTGGTGGCGGCGTGGTCGAGGTAGACGCGGCCGTTCTGACGGTTGGTTTCTGCGCTCATGGTTCCTCCTGCTGGGTTGTTCGGCGGTTTTTCGCCTTGCTTATTTTATCGCGCTCTATCCGCGCTCTTCTAGGTGTGTTCATCTGCGGCTGGGTCGGCGAGCGCTACTACCCCGGGACGCTCAATGCTGGTCGGGGGCTGCGCGGTACACTTAGGAACGTGTTCAAGATTCTTTTCTATACCCCTGAGATTCCCGGCAATACCGGCAATGCTATCCGTTTGGCGGCAATTACTGGCGCTGAGCTGCACCTGGTGAAGCCGCTGGGCTTTAACTTTGATGATGCGCATCTGCGCCGCGCGGGTCTGGATTATCACGACCTGGCGGTGGTGACGGTGCATGAGACCCTTGAGGATGCGTGGGAGGCTCTGGCTCCGGAGCGTGTTTTTGCGTTCACGACGACTGCTTCGAGGTCCTATGCGGATATTAAGTACCGTCCCGGTGACGTGTTCATGTTTGGTCCAGAGTCGGTGGGTCTGCCCGCTGAGGTTCAGCAGGACCCGCACGTGACCGAACGCGTGAAGATTCCGATGAAGCCGGGTCGCCGTTCGCTGAACCTGGCTAATTCTGCGTCCATTGCGATTTTTGAGGCGTGGCGTCAGAACGGTTTTGAGGGAGGCGCTATCTAGCATGGCTGCAGCACACCATAATCTGCCGGAACCGCTGGTTCAGCAGATTCTGGAGACGCGCCCTCCCCTGGCTGAGCAGATTCGCCAGGATCCGCAGAATAGGGAGTTCACGGAGCAGGGTTGGGAGCCGGTCTATTCGGCGTCCCCAAAGGCGCGCATCGTGGTGATTGGTCAGGCGCCGGGGCGTGCCGCGCAGGAGAGCCGCATCCCGTGGAATGACCCGAGCGGAGTGAAGCTGCGCGAGTGGATGGGCGTGACGGACGAGCAGTTCTACGATCCCGACCTGATTTCGCTGCTGCCGATGGATTTCTATTACCCCGGCAAGGGCGCGCACGGCGATAACCCGCCTCGTAAGGATTTCGCGCCGAAGTGGCATCCACAGCTGCTCGAGCTCATGCCGGATGTTCAGTTGATTCTGCTGGTGGGCGCGTACTCTCAGAAGCACTACCTGGATGGTGTGCACGCCCCGAAGGCGCAGAAGAACCTGACGGAGACGGTTCGTGCGTGGGAGTCCTACCTTCCGCGATTCCTGCCGCTAGTGCATCCTTCGCCACTGAATTTTAGGTGGCAGGCGAAGAACCCGTGGTTCGAGCAGGAGGTTGTCCCGGCTTTGCGGAAGCGCGTGGGTGAGGTTCTCGAGGGCATCTAATTCTCCCCTCATCTGCAACACCAATACAGTTTGCTGTACTAACGAAAGAAGCTCCCACCCCGCATATGGGGTGGGAGCTTTCTTTCGTTACACCATGTGGCACTCTTTTAAAGTTAGAGTTAGAGTTACTGAACGGTAGAGCCGGCTGAGCGGGTGTTTCCCAACCGCGTTTCTACCTGTTCAGAGGCAGAGTGCGTTTTACTTCTGGCTGTTTACTTCTGGCTGTCGGCGTCGCCCAGGGTCACGGTGATGTCATGGGTGGAGGAGCCGCGCTTAATCTTCAGCTTCAGATCAGAGCCTGCTGCCGCGGCACGCACGGTACCGTTAAGCTCGTCGCTCTTGGTCACGGCGTGACCGTCGGCTTCAATCACGACGTCGCCGGATCGCAGGCCTGCTTTCGCGGCGGGGCTGTTAGATTCTACCGAGGCAATTTCAACGCCACCGGGGATGAGCTTGGACGAGCCCGAACCGGTGTCCGCGGGGCTGTTCTTTACGCTCGCGCCCAGGTAGCCGTGGGTTGCCTTACCCTTGGCGATGATCTCGGAGGAGATGCGCTTGGCGTAGTTGGAGGTAATGGAGAACGCCATACCGTCGGCGGCACCACCGTCCTGGCTTGCTTGGCCCTGCGCGTTGATGCCGACCAGTTCGCCCTTGAGGTTCACCAGCGGACCGCCGGAGTTACCGTGGTTGATGGGCACATCAACCTGAATCATGGGGATGTAGTTCTGGCCCTTCGCATCAGCGGGCTGCACGCGGTTTGCGTTCGAGACTACGCCGGCGGTCACCGATTCGCTACGACGATACGGCGCGCCGAGGGCAACCACTGCCTCGCCAGAGACCAGCTTGGAGGAGTCGCCCCAGGTGATGGGTTGCAGGTCCAGACCGGAGGGGTTAATCTTCAGGACCGCTAGGTCAGCAGCAGCGTCCAGGCCCACCACGGTTGCGGTGCGCACGGTACCGTCGCTCAGGCGAACCTCAATGGTGGATGCTTCTCTGGAAGATTCGAGGGTAACCACGTGGTGGTTGGTGAGGATGTGGCCGTCCTTGTCGAGGACGACACCGCTACCGCCGCCGGAGGTGGAGCCGCTTGAGGCCATGATGGTCACGGTGGAGGGCAGGACCTTCTTCGCGGTTTCTGCTACGCCTGCCACGGTGGAAGAGTTGCTGATATTGGAGCTCACGGAGCCGCGCGAGGAGGAGCTGGAGGAGCTGTTATTCGATGCTGCGATGCCGCCTCCGACGCCCGCGCCAACGCCACCGCCAACGAGGGCGGCGAGCAGAGCTGCGGTGAGCACAACACCTGCGCCGTAACGCTTGTTATGGTCGGTGTTCTGGGGTGCAGACTGCGCCGACGCAACCTGCGCGGCAGCAGCCTGGGGGTAGGTGTAGCCGGGAGAAGCATATGCTTGCGGGTATGCGTTCTGACCCTGCTGCTGGTTTGCGGGCTGGTAGCCTGCCTGTCCGTTCACGTTCTGCAGGGGACGGGTTGCATCCGTGACGCCGTCATTGCCGCCGTAGGACCATCCATTGTTTTGAGTCATGAGTTCTCCTAGAGTCGTGCGTATGCGTCACCCTGGGCACACGCTATCTTTCTACTGTAGAGGGTGTTTCATTGCGTTCTATATCTTTTTGCTGTTGGTTATCGGGGAGTTCCCTGGGAATTTTCCTCGCGCCCTTTCATCGGCAGCTGATGAGCCGGTCTTGAGGCACCCGGCGATTCACCCGACGGCTAGTTTATTTTGGGGCTTTGTTCGCTACTCACTCTCAGGTTTCTCTTTTAAAGCGCCCAGTTTTTCTCCACGGTTTACACAGCATGACGCTTCTTGGTACACAGCTTGAACACAGGGTCAGTCCGTAATGTTGAAGGCACATAGAGCAGAGAACAAAGGCAAAGGACAAAGGTAAAGGAGAAGCCCATGATGATCGGAACCCTGATTTTCTGTGCGGTCTTGGCAAGCTCCATCGGTATTGGTGCGGGTATTGTGGCGTGTTGCTCGGGAATGGTGTACCGCCGTCATCGTGCGGAGAAGGCCTCCGAGCTGGCTCAGCAGATGGCTACCCACGCACTGACTGCCGGTAGGTAGCGTATAGAGTTTGATAGTTTTCCGGGGCGGGAGATGAGAGCCCTGCACCGGGAGGGGCGAGAATCCCCAGTATGTCCCGAAGGGTCGGTGTGAGGACCGGCCCGGGTGTGATAATGAGTTGAGTGATGATTGATGCGGCGTGAGCCCCTACATGGGGCGCACGCCGCATCGTCTTTTAATTGTGAGGCGGATGCGGGAAGCACTGGCGGAGAGCACCCGGCACCCCGGCTACTTCCCTTTTAGTATGCGGTAAGGCAACGGTACCGGGGGCGTTCAGGAGCCAGCTGGGTTATGGTGAAGTCATGAGGATTATTTCTGCTGTTTTCGCTCTTCTTGGCGCGCTGCCGACCCTACCGGCGGTGGCATCTTCGCTGGACGGCGCAACCCGTCTGTACGCGCTACTTTTGTTTGTACTGATCTGCGCGGCGGTGGCGTTGTTTGCGTCGTTGAGCCCGTCGCGCCGTCGTGCGCGTGAGATTAGGCGGCAGGTGTTGCAACAGCAGCAGCAGAACCAGGCGATGAATCAGCAGGTACCGCCTCAGCAAGCGCCCAATCAGCAAGTACCCCCTCAGCAGGTGCAGGGCGCGGTGAGCTACCCGATGCACTACCAGCCGAAGCCGGCACAGCCCGGCAGTAGCGATCAGCAGCCGGCGCAGGGTCCTGTTCAGAACCAGGTACCGAACCCCACCCAGGCCCCGGTGTCTGCAACGCCCCAGAGCCAGGCACAGCCCCCGCTCCCCCAGCAGGATCAGGCTGTCGAAGCTCAACAGGCTCAGGCACAGCAGGTTCAGGCGCCCTCGCCTCAGCCTCCTCAGCCGGTGGCGGCACCGTCCCCGCTGGAGCCGATGCAGGCAGGCGGTGCCTCCGGCTCATCTTTGGTGCAGAACCATTCAGCAGAAAGCCAGGAGCAGCAGAGCATGTCCCAGAACACCCCGGCGCAGCCTGAAGAGCGCCCGCAGCAGGAGGCCGCCCAGCAGGCTCCCAAGAGTAACCCGGCACAGAGTAACCCGGCGCCCTCCGACCCGTTCTCTTTGAGCACCAATTTCAAGCTCATTCCCCCTCTAGAGAACGCGCAGCGCAGCCGCTACCCCATGGTGCTTTCTGTCAGTAAATCTGAGGATGAAGTCTTTGCGTTGCCGTCGATTAGCGGTGTGCCGCGGCATCTGCTGGTGGGCACGCAGGAGAATCATGTTCCGCTGAATCAGCGTCCGCGCCTACAGCAGATCAATATTCTTGAGAACTACCTCATGCGTGCGGTAATGAACCTGCAGACGCTGGAGCGTGCGCAGATTTCCCCGCTACACAGTTTCAAGGAGACTGCTCAGGCTGACCGCACGGCGCTTGCCGCCGAGCTGGAAGAGACCATCCGGGTATCTCGGCTGAAGCTGAGCGGGGCGCTGGAGTTCTATACGTCCCTGCCTCGTCTGGCGGAGGCGCCGGGTTCTTTCGCTTTTGCCCGTGATCATGCGCTCTCCCTGAGCGCCACCGTCATTAGCCTGACGGAGGAGTGCTTTGAGCGTACCTTCCGTTGGCGTCTACTGGAGGATACCCTCCCGGATTCTTTGAGCGACCGCCTGTACGCGGTGCGTTATCTGCGTGAGAGTGCCCAGAAGCTGGCGGCTTTTGTGGAGCTGAGCGAATTTGATCGCGCTATGCAGCTTGCCGAGACTTGGAAAAAGACTGTTCGTAAGGATTCAAATCTCGATGAGGCCAAGGTCTGGAATGAGATGACCGAAGTCGCCTTTGACGTTCTGCCCGAGTTGCGAGAGCAGGCGTTGAAGGGCGTTCAGTCTACGCTGGAGTTTAGCGAGCTTTTCTACCGTCCCGGCGAGGACGGTACGCACCGTATGCTCCGCCCGGAGCAGCTGAGCGAGTTTGAGCTCAAGGGCGTGCAGTCCACGCTGGAAGAGCGCCTGGAGAAGGTGCGTCTTGAGCTTCAGGATGCGGAGTTCTGCGCCGCTGTCTTGAGCCTGCAGGCGCGCTCTGTCATTGAGCTCCTGGAGGAGCTTCTGCAGGTTGAGCAGGACGGCGTTCTAGCGGAGGTTGTGACCGATTTGCGGGCGCTTGCTCATTACTCGCCCGACCTTGCCGAGAAGCCTATCCAGACGTTGATGTTCAGCCGCGAACAGTACGCCCCGGATGGGGAGGATCTTCCGACCATTGGCGAGCGCATCCGTTCCCTCTCGAGTGTTCCCGAGGTTCTGGCGTTCGTTCACTACGAGGGACCGGAGCTTCTGGTGGGTAGCTTGAATCAGAACGAGGCGTCTTCCGAGGAGGCGCTCTCCGAGGGCCTGCTCTCGGAGGCGATGGCATTCTCTTCCATACCGTTGTCTGTGTTGCGCACCCATTCGAGACTTCTGAAGCAGGTGCTTCGTCTGCAGAATCTGCGTTTGAAGCTGGCGTGGGTGAGTAGCTGTAGCGGCTACATGCCTTTGAGCCTGGTTGAACGGTATTACGTCGGCTCCTCTGCCGGGGATGAGGATTTGAAGGAGCTGACCGAAAATATTGAGGCGCTCGCTGAGCTTCTGGATGCCCATTCTAATTCCCAGGTGTATAAGGGCCGTGGTGTGCCGACTACGCCCTTTTTGTGGTCACAGATGCGAAAGCAGGCAGATCGCAGTTCTAGGTTGCTGAATACTGTGCAGTTCTTAGGCTGGATGTTCGCCTCATCTTCGCGGGTTCAGGTGGTGAACGGCATAGCACAGAGTATCCATGATGTTGATGCCGCGGAGGTAGTGGAGCACCTGATGAGCAATCTGAAGATTGCGCGCCGGCGCTAACTAACTGAATAGCCGGTGAGCCGGGGTCTAGCATGAGCCTAGACCCTGGCTTTCTTATATACCGGCTTTCCTGTATACCAGCTTTCCTGTATAAAGCCTGGGAAGTCGGTAAACGGTCGGCAAACAGCGGCGCAATATTCTCGTATCTGTGCGTCTGTGTGGCTGTGCCACAGCTACACTAATAATGTGACCAGCACTAAGGTGTGCGATGAACAAGCACGCCGTGAAGTGCAGGTCCGTTCATACTTCACGACAACGGAGGAAAGACCATGACCGAGCACGCCTTTGCGCGTCAGATTCGTCCCGCACGCCCTCGCCTGCGCACTATCTTGGGTGCCACAGTGCTGGCGGCAGGTCTTTCTTGTGCCCCGGTGGTTCTGCCGGCTGGTTCTGCATTTTTGAGCACGTCTGCTCAGGCTGCTGACCCGATGCAGATTACGGGCACCACCGTGTACGATTCCACGAACTCTTTGGGTGATACCGCTACCCTGAAGTCTAAGATTTCTGCTCTGTCGAAGAAGCACAACGTGGATTTGCACGTAGTGGTCATCGATAAGTTTGAGAACCCGTCTACTTCTTCGAGCTGGACGAAGGCGCTTGCCACGAAGAACAATTGGGGTTCTGCCGATGTGGTGCTGGTGATTGCTACCGAGTCTCGCCAGGCGTATTTCTTGGCGGGTAGCACGAAGACCCTGTCGAGTGATCAGCAGACGAAGGTGTACCAGAACTACATCAAACCGAAGCTGCAGAATAGCGACTATTCGGGTGCGGCTCTTGCCGCAGTTGAGGGTATCGAGGCTCAGAAGGGCGGTAGCTCTTCGGGTGTTGTATCCGGCGTGCTCGGTGTGGGTGCGGCGGCGACCGTGGGTGCTGGCGGTTACGCGATGTACCGCCGCCGCAAGAAGAAGAACGCTCAGCAGCAGCCTCAGCGTTCCTACGGTGCGCCTCGTAACTACTCCCCCATTCCGGAGGTTCCGCTGGAGGAGCTGCGCACTCGCGCCGGTAGCGCCCTGCTGCAGGCTGATACGACGATGAGCCACGCGAAGCAGGAACTGGATTTTGCGCGCGCACAGTACAGCGATCAGCAGGTTGCTGAGTTCGCCCAGGAGATTGCGCGTGCTGAGGATCTGATGCGTAAGTCCTTCCAGCGTCAGCAGCTCCTGACCGATAGCATCCCGGATACCGAGGCTGAGCAGCGTGCCTGGTTGACTGAGATTATTGATAACTCTCAGGAAGTCACCCGCATTGCTCAGGAGCAGGACGCTAAGCTGGCTCAGTTGCGCAACCTGGAGCAGGAGGCACCGCAGGCTATTGAGGCTCTGGCTCAGCGTCTGCCGCAGCTGCGTGCCTCGGTGGAGGAGATTGCCGCCCAGTACCGCGCGTTGAAGGAACGTTACCTGCCCAGCGCGCTGGAGCCCATTTCGAAGACTCCTACCCTGTTGGAATCGAACATGGTGCTGTGTGCTGCGGAGGTTGAGAAGGCTCAGGCGACCGTTGCGATGGCTCGTTCGGAGGCGGTTGCTCACCTGCGCACCGCTGAGGAAGCCGCCTCGCAGATTCAGGCGCTGGGTGCGGCAGTGAATACCCGCTCGCATGAGCTGGAGCAGGCTCAGCTGGGTCTGAGCACCGACCTGCTGAGCATTCAGCGTGACGTGGCTGAGGCGAAGAGCCTGGCTGCATCTCAGCGCCGCGATGATTTGGGTGCGGTCGCTGCCGGTATGGAGGCGGTGCTCAACCAGGTCAACCAGAGCGCTTCGGCTCGCCCGAATGACCCGCTGACTCTGGCGAACCAGCTGCGTCAGCTTTCCGCCGAGCTGGATAAGGCAATGACGAATATGCGTGCTACCCGCGAGCGTTCTCGTGCGGCTTCGCAGAACCTGGATCGTACGATGCGTTCTGCCTACGCTGCGGTGAACGGTGCGCGTAGCTACATTAATAACCGCCGTGCTGCGGTGGGCCCGATGACCCTGACCGCTGTTTCTGAGGCGGAGCGTCACCTGGGTCAGGCTCAGCGCTTGGCTTCTTCGGATCCGCTGAACGCCATGAAGGAAGCCAACATGGCGATCCAGAAGGCGACCGACGCGCAGAACCGCGCTCAGAGCGAGGTCGGCAACTACTACAACAACCAGAATGACCGCGGCGGCGGTAGCTTCGGCGGTGACCTGGCAAAGGGCCTGCTGCTGGGCGCTCTGATGACCGCAATGAACTCCGGCACCAGTAGCTGGGGTAGCAGCGGCGGCCACAGCGGTGGCGGTAGTAGCGGCGGCAGCTGGGGCGGAGGCTTCAGCGGCGGCGGCGATTGGGGTAGCGGCGGCGGTGACGGCGGTAGCTTCTAACCGCCTCCGATGCTAACGATTCTGTCGGTCGGTTTCTGTAGGTTTTTCTACAGTCTGACCGGCGGGGTGGCTAGCTTACCTCACCGCTTTCTTCCCCAGTCGGAAAACACCTGAGGTAATTTACCAAAAGTTTAGGTTGCAGAAATCAGGCGTGCATCATTTTCACAGCATGCACCCAGAAATCTGCCACATAATTAGTTATACGGGCACGGCTCACGAGGAGCGTAGTGCTCCCCCGCAGCCCGTGAACAGAAAGTAGGAGATTATGGCTAAGCAGACCATCTTCGGCCGTATTGCACAGCTCACTAAGGCAAACATCAACGCTCTGATTGATGCAGCTGAGGACCCGGAGAAGATGCTGGACCAGATGGTTCGTGACTACACCAACAACATCCGCGAGGCGGAGGCTGCAGTAGCACAGACCATCGGCAACCTGCGACTGCTCGAAAAGGACCACGCTGAGGACGTCAAGGCCGCTCAGGAGTGGGGCACCAAGGCTCTGGCAGCTTCTAACAAGGCTGATGAGTTCCGCGCAGCTGGCGACGTTGCCAACGCTGACAAGTTCGATAACCTCGCGAAGATTGCTCTGAACAAGCAGCTGCTGGCTGAGAAGGCTGCACAGGCTGTTGAGCCTCAGCTGGCTTCCCAGACTCAGGTTGTCAACCAGCTCAAGGACGGCCTGGAGAAGATGCGCTCCAAGCTTGAAGAGGTCAAGTACAAGCGTGATGAGCTGACCGCACGTCAGAAGACTGCAGCAGCTCAGACCCAGGTGAACGACGCTCTGAAGGCGTTCGACGTTCTGGACCCGACCAGCGAGATGAGCCGCTTCGAAGAGAAGGTTCGCCGCGAAGAGGCACGCGTCATCGGTCAGCAGGAGCTGGCAGCTTCCTCCCTGGACGCTCAGTTCAACACCCTGGACCAGATGGAGCGCGAGACCGAGCTGGACGCTCGCCTGGCCGCTCTGAAGGCAAAGAACGCTCCGGCTGCTCCGGCTCCCCTGGCTGTGGAAGCTCCCACCCAGACTCTCTAAGCCTGGGATTCTCAAGCCTGGTCTAGCGCCTAGCTTCTTGAGCTAAACCTCAAAAGATCCGCCCCGTTCCTGAACTTTAGGAACGGGGCGGATCTTTATGTGTTAAGGGGTGCGAGCTTTAGTTCGCGTAGATGTACAGGTAACCTGCCATCGCAGAGCGGGTGATCGCAGCATTGGAGGTGGAACCGGTACCAATACCGTTGGAGGCAGCCCACGCCAGAGCCTGGGACGCGTAGCCGCCCTGAGCCTGTGCCGGGGAGCCAGCTGCACGGTACATGAACTCAGCCATGGTGGACTCGGTGACGGCCTCCAGGGGGCGGAAGTCGCTACCGCTGATGCCCTGCTGGCTCAGCCAGAAAATCTCCTTGTACGCGGGGTGGTTGACCGGAACGTCGCTGAACGGCGAAACAGCCGGTGCATTCACGGCGGGGCGACCAGCCACGCGGTACAGGTAGGTTGCCAGCTGCGCACGGTTGACCGATGCGTTCGGGCGGAAAGTACCGTCCGCGAAGCCGAGCATGATGCGCTTATCAGAGTTCCAGCTGATCTCGTTGTAGTTCGGGTCCGAGTCGGACAGGTCGCGGTAGCCCAGCGCGGGGGTCTTACCGGCGAAGTCCAGGGAGGACGCCAGGATGTGCGGCAGGTCGTAGTCGTGGTGACTGAAGCCGTCGATCAGCTTCACGCGGGCGTTAGAGAAGCCTGCGCTCAGGTATGCGTTATAGCCGGACTCGACTGCGCCTCGTGCGCTCCAGGTGACGGGGTTGGTGTTACCGGAGGTGTCATTCGCGCCAACCCACCAGTACATGGGCAGGCCCTTGGTGGTTGCGTCAGCGTCCACGGAACCGTCCGAGTCGCCGCCTGCAACCATGATGGAGCCGCCACCGTTACGCCATGCGGTGTTGTGGTCGGTCAGCTCGTAGGTGATGAACTCGGCGCCACCGGAGTAGCCCATGGTCCACACCTGGGAAGCGTCCAGGTTGTTCTGGTTGATGAAGGACTTCGCGAAGGAGCGGAAGAACTCACCGTTGGTGTTCATGTCTTCCCACCAGGTGATGCCGTCACCGGATGCGTTGGTGTCCGGGGAGATGATCGGCACAAAGACCATATTGCGGGCGTTAGCAATCTTGCCCATTGCCGCGAGCATACCCTCGTCAGGGGTGTAGACCTTGGACTCGTTACGCTGCCAGTAGTCGCCGTCAAAGTAGAAGACCACGCCAACAGGCTTGGAGTAGTCCAGGTTGTTCGCGTACACGTGGTACTGGGAGGTGGTGCCCGCCGGGGAGGTGTAGCTCTGGTAGGTTGCGGAGCTCATGGTGCGGGCACGAGGAGCGTTGTTCTGCTTCTGCTCAGACTTCTGTTCGGTCTTCTGCTCTGCCTTCTGCTCGACCTTGGGAGCGGCGGTTGCCTTACCCTTGGTGAGCGAGTTGCTCAGAATCTCGGAGAAGTTGTAGTCGAAGTGGCCCGAGCCGTTCAGAACGGTCGCGGAAGCATTGGTGTAGCCAGCGTTGCGGTAGGCGTTGTAGCCGCCCTCAACGGCGCCTCGTGCGCTCCAGGTCTGCGGGTAGGTCTCGCCGGAGCCATCGTTCGAGTTTGCGTACCAGAACATGGGCTGGGACTTCAGCGCATCCGAGGGGGTGCCCTCGTCGAGGCCGCCGCCAGCAATCATGATGGAACCGCCGCCGTTGCGCCAGGTCTGGGGCTTGGTGTTCAGCTCGTAGGTGATGAACTCAGCGCCACCGGAGTAGCCCATGGTCCATACGTTGGAGGAGTCCACGCCGTTAGCCGCGATGAAGGAGGAAGCGAAGGAGCGGAAGAACTCGCCGTTACGGTCCATGTTTTCCCACCAGGTCACGCCAGCATCGTAACGGTTGGTGTCCGGGGAGATGACGGGCACGAACAGCATGTTCTGTGCCGCTGCGGATGCAGCCATCTGAGCCAGCTCACCGGAGGGGTCGTAGACCTTGGACTGGTCGTTGCGCCAGTAGTCGCCGTCGAAGTAGAAGACCACGCCAACGGGCTTGGAGAAGTCCACGCCCTCAGCGTAGACGTGGTACTGCGAGGTGGTACCAGCCGGGGAGGTGTAGGACAGGAAAGTCTGGTTGGTGCGGGTTGCCGCCACACCGGATGCCGACTGAGCAGCCTGTGCAGGCTGAGCGGTGGGGGCAACATTCTGGGTAGCTGCGGGGGTCTGTGCAACCTGCGCCAGGGTCGGCTGAGCGGAAGGCTGTGCAGCCTGTGCCGCCTGTGCAGACTGGAAGGTAGCTGAGGGAGCAGCCTGCTGGGTTGCTTGTGCGGGCTGAGCAACCTGTGCAGTGTAAGTCTTCTGGATGGGCTGAACCGCGGTCGTTGCGGGAGCCTGCTGCGCCTGCTTTACCTGTTCAGCCTGCTGACGGATCTGCACAGCAACCTGAGAGAGGGTCGGCTGCACGGTGGAGGTGAACAGAGACTTCGGAGCCTGGGTTGCGGTAGCTGCGCCGGGGATGTCCTGAACGACGGGTGCAAAAGCGGAAGCGGGTGCTACCAGGGTGCTACCGAGCACGGAGGGTACAGCGATGGCTGCGAGAGAGCCAGCCTTAACAGTGCGGGGGCGAAGTGCCATGGGGTTGTCCTCGTTGTTGGTGTTTCTGGGGCGTGAACGCCCGTGAGTGGTTGAGTGATAGGTGGTCTATAGGTGAGAAGCCTATAGGCGGTCGGCCCGCGGATGTGACGCCGCACGAGACGCTTCCATCAACCATCCCCGTGTGTGTTGCGGGGATGTCCTCATGTGATGGAGGGGTGCGGTGTGGATCCGGAGAGCTACGCGGCGGACCGCGGTGACCACGTACTCAAAGCTACCAGGTCAAAAAGCCTTTTCCAGCGGTTTCTTGGGGCTATTTTTGGGTATCGAACAAGATTCAATCTTAACAAGAGCTTTTTCTCAACTTCTAGCTTAACTTTAATCACCCTCAACTAGAGGTTGAATGAGCTATTTTTCCTTGATTTTCCGGGGTTTTTGAGCGTTTTTTGAAAGAGTTTCAAAAAACCCTACAATTAACTTGAATGTTTTATATGTGACTACAATCACTTTCAGAGTGAATTGTTGCACTCGAAGACCATTTTCTTCCAAAAACCGCGGAATTCCGGGGCAGAACGGGTGATTTCCAAGCCCGGAATATAGGCATCTTTCGCATATTCCACTTTGAGAATGCACTTTGAGGCAAAAATATCCCCCTCGCCACTCCCCCGCTCAGGCATCCTTCGAACCCCTCGTTGGGTCCTTGAGACCCGCCCCAGAGTCTCCTTCAGAACCCCTTTCAAGCCCCATTTCAGAACCCCCAAAAGCAGCGTCTCAAGAAGGCATAACCATCCCCCAATAACCACTCGGAAGTGGCTCCGCCACCCCCATGAGCACATCCGCTTGAAGCCCCGATAGACACGCTGAGGAATACCTCGAAAGACACATCGGGAGACGTTCCGAAACCAGTCCAGGGTAACTTTCACGACGGTTCTATGAAATTCCATAAGGAGGTTCCGTGAGGAGGTTTCAAGAGGCAGGAAGATCCACCCCAAACACCCCGAAGGGGCAGCGGGCAAGCCCCTATCAGTCTCCCCGAAGCACCGCCCCAACAAGGCTCAGAAGACCCCCTCCGCAGATTACAGAAGGCAGGGGATATAAAGAAAGCCGCCCAGCAGGCGGCAGAAAGGTAGCACAAGAAGAAGAAAGGTAGGCGGCAAATGAAGACAGGTCGCCAATAGGAAAGGTGCAGGAAGGTGGCGAAAGAAGGCAGGCCGGCGGTCGGAGGGTGAGTCGGAGAGTGACAGGAGGACGGCAGAAGGAGATAGGTCAGCGGGGGGGGTAGATCGGAAGA
>ERZ1674236.20-NODE-20-length-54196-cov-23.857945_pt1 | contig 54196 bp, 49 predicted proteins | sample MGYA00581210_ERZ1674236 | MGnify/ENA primary metagenome ERZ1674236 (study PRJEB41354, sample SAMEA4873328) | human saliva metagenome | biome: human-associated habitat [ENVO:00009003]; feature: mouth environment [ENVO:08000002]; material: saliva material...
TTAGAGAATCGTTCTCTTTGAGCTAAGGCGAGGCAACGTCGTACTGGTTTAAAGTTAATCCACTATAATTGTCAAACCCAAGAACATAATAAAGGTCAGATATGAGTGATAGAGGTCAACTGTTTGTCGCCCCTCCGTTTGAAAACCACAGCCCGCTGACTTGGTATCAGGCGGCAGCTGAACAACCGAATTTCATCCGCGATGAAGCACAGGCGCGGGCGATTGAATATTTGGATCGTTTGTGGACGGAACTGATGATGTTCAAACGCAAACGCAATCGTTTCCTAGGACGCAGCCTGCGCTCTCCCCAAGTGCCGAAAGGTCTGTATTTTTATGGCGGCGTGGGTCGCGGCAAAAGTTTCTTGATGGACGCTTTTTTCGGCTGCTTGCCATACCGCCGCAAACGCCGTGTCCACTTTCATGCTTTTATGGCGGAAATCCATAAGCGTTTGAAAGACTTGAAAAGTGAAGCCAACCCTTTAAAAGCAGTTGCTGCCGAGATTGCCAAAGAGACCCGTGTATTGTGTTTTGACGAATTCCACGTCAGCGACATTGCAGATGCGATGATTCTTGGGCGCCTATTGGAAAATTTGTTGAGTGAAGGCGTAGTTTTGGTAGCAACTTCCAACTACGCCCCGTCCGAGCTTTATCCCCAAGGGCAAAACAGAAGCAGTTTTTTGCCGACCATCGCGCTGATTGAATCCAGCCTGACCGTCTTAAATGTTGACGGCGGAGAAGACTACCGCCTGCGCACTTTACGTCCTGCCGAGATTTTCTTCGTTCCCAACAATGAAGAAAACGAGCAGAAATTGGCTGATTTGTTTAAAGAAATGACAGGAATTTCCGAACTGAATCCCGGTGTCAGCGTAATACACGGACGTGAAATTCCGCACAAAGCCTATTCTGACCGCGCCATTTGGTTCGATTTCCGCGCTTTATGCTTTGGTCCGCGTTCGCAAGCCGATTACCTCTATTTGGCCGAACATTATGAAATGGTGTTCGTATCAGGATTGGAACGCCTGACGCCGCAGGAAAAAGCCGAAGCGCGCCGCCTTACATGGCTGATTGACGTATTGTACGATTTCCGAGTAAAACTCTGTGCCACCAGCGCGGTAGGCGTAAACGATATTTATGTCGAAGGCGATTTCGCCGAAGAATTTACCCGTACCGCCAGCCGTATGGTGGAAATGCAATCGGAAGTTTATTTGGAGCAACCGCATTTGACGTTGAAAAAATAAGATTCAGGAGAAGAAAAAAGAGAGGCTTTCCCCAAAGTATACTGAAATTTGATAAAATAGCAGTTCATTTTCCCCAACCTCAGACTATTGCACAATGCAATAAAAACAAGGACATAATATGGCTATTGAGCGCACGATTTCCATCGTTAAACCCGATGCTGTAGGTAAAAATGTAATCGGCAAAATTTACAGCCGTTTTGAAGAAAACGGACTGCGTATTGTCGCCGCCAAAATGAAGCACCTCAGCGTGCGCGAAGCCCAAGAGTTTTATGCTGTCCATAAAGAGCGTCCTTTTTACGACAGCTTGGTTGCCTTTATGACCAGCGGTCCTGTCATGATTCAGGTGTTGGAAGGTGAAAATGCCGTTGCAAAAAACCGTGAACTGATGGGCGCGACCAACCCTGCGGAAGCCGCTCCCGGTACGATACGTGCCGATTTTGCCGAATCTCTCAGCGTAAACGCCGTACATGGCTCTGACAGCCTGGAAAACGCAGCAATCGAGATTGCCTACTTCTTCAGCCAAAGCGAAATCTGCCCGCGTTAACGATAGATGCCGTTCGAACGTCCGACCGGTTCGGACGTTTGGACGGTTTTGTCGATATTGTTTGTCTCAATCTGTTTTCAGACGACCTTTCTCAAATGGGGGTCGTCTGAAAATATGATGGAAGGAGCTTGGAAATAAAAGCTGTTTGCTCAACAAGATTCAGGACATGTTCAAACCCACTATGCAACGCCCTAATCCGCCGGATTCGCAAGATTTATCGCGACAGCCTTTATTTAAAAGCTTTACCAAGAAATAAACCACATGAAAACCAATCTGCTGAATTATGATTTAAACGGACTGACCCATCATTTTGCCGAGATGGGCGAAAAACCGTTCCGCGCCAAACAAGTCATGCGCTGGATCCACCAAGCCGGTGCGCAAAGTTTCGATGAAATGACCGATTTGGCAAAATCCCTGCGCCTGAAACTCAACGAACAGGCAAGCGTGGATGTGCCTAAACTGATGATGGCGCAAGAATCCACCGACGGTACGCGCAAATGGCTGCTGGATGTAGGAACGGGCAACGGCGTGGAAACAGTATTTATTCCTGAAGCAGAACGCGGTACATTGTGTATTTCCTCGCAAGTCGGCTGCGCATTGGAATGCACCTTCTGTTCTACAGGCCGCCAAGGTTTCAACCGTAATCTGACTGCTGCCGAAATCATCGGGCAATTGTGGTGGGCAAACAAAGCGATGGGCGTTACGCCGAAAAACGAACGTGTGATTTCCAATGTGGTGATGATGGGTATGGGCGAGCCAATGGCGAACTTTGATAATGTCGTTACTGCATTGAGCATCATGTTGGACGATCATGGCTACGGCCTAAGCCGCCGCCGCGTTACCGTTTCCACATCGGGTATGGTGCCGCAAATGGACAGGCTGCGCGATGCGATGCCTGTGGCACTGGCAGTATCCCTTCATGCTTCCAACGACGAAGTGCGCGATCAAATCGTTCCACTAAATAAAAAATATCCGTTGAAAGAGTTGATGGCAGCATGTCAACGCTATTTGGTCAAAGCACCAAGAGATTTCATTACTTTTGAATACGTTATGTTGGACGGAATTAATGACAAAGCGCAACATGCGCGCGAACTGATTGAGCTGGTAAAAGACGTACCGTGCAAATTCAATCTGATTCCGTTCAATCCTTTCCCCAATTCCGGCTACGAACGATCTACTAATGAAAATATCCGCGTTTTCCGCGATATTTTGCAGCAGGCAGGATTCGTGGTAACCGTCCGCAAAACGCGTGGCGACGATATTGACGCAGCTTGCGGTCAATTGGCAGGACAAGTACAAGATAAAACACGCCGCCAACAAAAATGGCAGCAGATTTTGGTTGAACAACAGAGCTGATTATGAAACTGAACATTTGGCAACCCATTATTTTAACTTTGGTTTTGGGCGCATGCGCCGGCCCGAAAGGCCCAAGCAGAGCGGAACGTGCGACACAGGTCGCCAATATCAAAACCCAGTTGGCTATCGAATACATGCGCGGGGGCGATTACCGTCAAGCAACGGTCAGTATTGAAGAGGCATTGAAAGCGGACAGCAGCAATGAAGATGCATGGCTGGTTCGCGCACAAATCTATCAATATCTCAAAGTGCGCGAAAAGGCGCAGGAAAGCTTCCAAAAAGCCCTATCCTTGAAACCTGACAATGCGGAAATCAACAATAACTATGGCTGGTTCTTGTGCAGCGAGATGAATAATCCCGCCCAGTCCATCAGTTATTTTGACAAAGCCCTGGCCGATCCGACTTATCCTTCTCCGTTTATCGCCAACCTCAACAAGGGCATTTGCAGCGCGAAGATGGGCCAATATTCGCTGGCAGAAGCTTATCTTGAACGTTCTTTGGCTGCGCAACCTCAATTCCCGCCTGCGTTTAAAGAATTGGCAAGAACCAAAATGCTGGCAGGCAATTTAAACGAAGCGGACTATTATTTCCGCCAATACCAAAGCAAAGTCGATGTCTTGCAGGCAGATGATTTGCTGCTGGGTTGGAAATTGGCGACCGCTTTGGGTAATAGCCAGGCAGCCTACGAATACGAAGCCCAGTTAAGGGCAAACTTCCCCTACTCGGAACAATTACAGGCAGTAACCACAGGTAAGTAACTACATGGAAAATCAAAAGAAAAACGAATACGACATTCAAGCTGCCAAATCATTGGGTGATGAGCTGGGACAACTCAGACACAAATCAGGTTGGGATATTGACGAAGTAGCACGACGGTTGAAACTGTCTGCCGAACAAATTGAAGCACTTGAAAAAGGAGACTATTCTTTCTTTTCAGGATTGGTCTTCGTTATGGGCTATCTGCGTTCTTATGCCCGTCTGTTGAAAATCGATGAAACAACCATTACAGGTCGTCTGAAAGCCATTTCCGCGCCGGAAGAAGACCATGTCTATCTGGTGGATCGCAAACAAAATGTCGGCTTGAACTATCAAGATGGTGAAAAAGTCGGTTTTCCCAAATGGGTTTTGGGCATGGCGGCGCTCATCCTGCTTGGCGGCGGTATTTATGTTTGGCAAAGCAAGTCCAATCATGAAAACGAACAACAAGTCGCGCAAAACAGCGATGCAGTACGCAACAGTATGCAGACGCCGGATTTGAAAAAAGAAAATGTTGCCGTTTCCAATATGGCAGAAAACGGCAAACAAGAAATATCCAATGCCGAAAAAGCAGCTTCAAGTGTCGCCGCATCCGAAGCAGCGGCATCCGCACCTGAAGTCAAAGTCGATTCAGACGAGCTTTGGATTAAAGTCCAATACCGAAGCAATCTGATTATCACCGACAAGAAAGGTACCATGATTTTCAGCCGGATCATTCCCGCAGGAAGCGAAAGGCGTTTTAAAGGCGGTGCACCCTACAATGTCTGGATCGGTATTGCCACAGGCGCACAAGCCAATTACGGCGGGACAACCATCAATCTGGCAGAATACCGGGTTGCCGGTGAAAAATCAGCTTCCTTTGTAGCAGGAAAAAAATAAAGATGAACACACCCAAACGCCGCCAAACCCATCAAGTACAAATCGATCATCTCATCGTCGGTTCGGATGCACCCGTTGTCGTGCAATCGATGACCAATACCGACACCGCAGATGCTAAAGCAACCGCCCTGCAAGTCAAAGAATTGAGCGATGCAGGTTCAGAGATGGTGCGCATTACCGTCAACAGCCCGGAAGCTGCCTCCAAAGTTGCCGAAATCCGCCAGCGTTTGGACGACATGGGTTACACCACCCCGCTGATTGGCGACTTCCATTTCAATGGCGAACGTCTGTTGGCAGAATTTCCCGAGTGCGGCAAAGCCTTGTCCAAATACCGCATCAACCCCGGCAATGTCGGCAAAGGCGCAAAAGGCGATGAAAAATTTGCCTATATGATTCGGACTGCCGCCGAAAACGACAAAGCCGTCCGTATCGGCGTCAACTGGGGTTCGCTTGACCAAAGCCTCGCCAAGCGCATGATGGATGCCAATCTGGCATCCTCATCTCCCAAACCGCCCGAAGAAATCATGAAAGAAGCCTTGATTATTTCGGCGTTGGAATCTGCTGAAAAAGCCGTCCGATTAGGTTTGCCTGAAAACAAAATCATCTTGTCGTGCAAGGTCAGCTCCGTTCAAGATTTGATTCAGGTTTACCGCGAACTGGGCAGCCGCTGCCAATATCCGCTCCACTTAGGCTTGACGGAAGCAGGCATGGGCAGCAAAGGCATTGTTGCTTCGACTGCCGCCTTGGCCGTACTGCTTCAAGAAGGCATCGGCGACACCATCCGCATTTCTCTGACTCCCGAACCCGGCAGTTCGCGTACGCAGGAAGTCATCGTCGGCCAGGAAATTCTACAAACCATGGGACTGCGCTCGTTTACCCCCATGGTTACCGCCTGCCCGGGCTGCGGACGCACCACCAGCACAGTCTTCCAAGAGCTTGCCCAAGATGTACAAAATTACCTTCGCCAAAAAATGACCGTATGGCGCACCCTTTACCCTGGTGTAGAATCTTTAAACGTTGCCGTCATGGGCTGCGTCGTTAACGGACCGGGCGAAAGCAAACTGGCAGACATCGGCATCAGCCTGCCCGGAACCGGCGAAACCCCTGTTGCCCCGGTTTATGTTGACGGAGAACGCAAAGTGACTTTAAAAGGCGACAACATCGCAGCCGAATTCTTAGAGATTGTCGAAGAATACGTCAAAGTCAATTATTGCGAAGGCGGTGCAAAACGCAATCAAAACCGTATCATCCCGATACAGTCTGCTTGATAAACATAGATAAAAGGTCGTCTGAAAAACATTTTTCAGACGACCTTAATGACGTAACCACACTGTAAAACTTACCGGCAGCTATCAATGCGGGTAAGATTAGTTAGGCAAATTTAGAAGAGATTGTTCATATTAAATCATTTGTTCAATAAGGAGATTATGATAACAATCGGATAATTGTATTTTTTGATAACAACGATTTGGTATCACAAGTAATATCTTTTAATATGAAAACCTTATGATACAAAACGTATAAATTGGACAATAAGCTAATAAGGTCGTCTGAAATCAGTGGACTTAGCGCCAACAGTTTTCAGACGACCTTTTCATCACTTTATCTCAATCTACACTCAAATCAGGCAAATACCAGCTTGCCGCCCTCTTCTTTCACATGAATCGTGCTGTCGGGCGCGTATTTGCCTTCAAGCAGAGCTTTGGCCAGCGGGTTTTCGATTTCCGACTGGATAGCGCGTTTGAGCGGGCGGGCGCCGTACACGGGGTCGAAACCGGCTTTGGCAATCAAATCCAAGGCGGCATCGTCCACTTTCAGGTGCAAGTGCTGCGCTTCCAAACGTTTTTCCAAACCTTTGAGCTGGATTTTCGCAATGTTGCGGATATTCTCCTGATTCAGTCCGTGGAACACGACCACTTCGTCGATACGGTTGATCATTTCGGGGCGGAAGTAGGCTTTCACCTCGTCCATCACCGCTTCTTTCACGGCATCGTAGTCCTGCGTGCCCATTTGTTGAATGTGCTGGCTGCCGATGTTGGAAGTCATGACGATGACGGTGTTTTTGAAGTCCACGGTGCGACCTTGTCCGTCGGTCAGGCGACCGTCATCCAATACTTGCAACAGGATGTTGAACACGTCGGGATGGGCTTTTTCCACTTCGTCCAAAAGAATCACGCTGTACGGTTTGCGGCGGACTTGTTCGGTCAGGTAGCCGCCCTCTTCGTAGCCGACATAGCCCGGAGGCGCGCCGATTAGGCGGGCAACGGCATGTTTTTCCATGTATTCGGACATGTCGATGCGGATGAGGTGGTCTTCGCTGTCAAACAAGAAGCCTGCCAAGGCTTTGCACAACTCGGTTTTACCCACGCCGGTCGGGCCTAGGAACAGGAAGCTGCCGTATGGTTTGTTCGGATCGGCAAGGCCGGAGCGGCTGCGGCGGATGGCGTCGGACACGGCGCGCACGGCTTCGTCTTGACCGACTACACGGCGGTGCAATACTTCTTCCATTTTCAACAGCTTGTCGCGTTCACCTTCCATCATTTTAGATACTGGGATGCCGGTCATACGCGATACGATTTCGGCCACTTCGTCCGCGCCGACTTCGGTACGGAAGAGTTTGTTTTGTTTTTTGCCGTCGGGGTTGCTTTCCGCCGCTTGCAACTGTGCGCCCAATTTCGGCAATTCGCCGTATTCGAGTTCGGACGCGCGGGCGAAGTCGCCTTTGCGTTTGGCCTGCTCGATTTTGACTTTGATGTCGTCCATCTGTTTCTTGATGTCGGCGGTGCTGGAAGACGCGGCTTTTTCGGCTTTCCAGATTTCGTCCAAATCGGCGTATTCTTTTTGCAGACCGTCGATTTCTTCGTCTATCAGTTCCAAACGTTTTTTGCTGGCGTCATCGCTCTCTTTGGCAACGTGCATTTTTTCCATTTTGAGCTGGATGATACGACGGTCGAGTTTGTCCATCTGCTCGGGTTTGCTGTCCAGCTCCATTTTGATGCGGCTGGCGGCTTCATCAATCAAATCAATCGCTTTGTCAGGCAGGAAGCGGTCGGTAATGTAGCGGTCGCTCAATTCTGCGGCGGCAACGATGGCCGGGTCGGTGATGTCGATGCCGTGATGGATTTCATAGCGTTCCTGCAAACCGCGCAGGATGGCGATGGTGTCTTCCACGCTGGGTTCGCCAACCAATACTTTTTGGAAGCGGCGTTCGAGTGCCGCGTCTTTTTCGATGTATTGACGGTATTCGTCCAAAGTGGTCGCGCCGATGCAGTGCAGTTCGCCGCGCGCCAAAGCCGGTTTCAGCATATTGCCCGCGTCCATTGCGCCGTCGGTTTTGCCCGCGCCGACCAAAGTATGGATTTCGTCGATGAAAATCAGGGTGTTGCCGTCGTCTTTCGCTAAGTCGTTCAACACGCCTTTCAAGCGTTCCTCAAATTCGCCGCGGTATTTCGCGCCGGCAATCAATGCCGCCAAATCCAAAACCAGCAAACGTTTATTGCGCAGGGATTCGGGCACTTCGCCATTGACGATGCGTTGCGCCAATCCTTCGACGATAGCGGTTTTACCCACACCAGGCTCGCCAATCAGCACAGGGTTATTTTTAGTACGACGTTGCAATACCTGAATCGCGCGGCGGATTTCGTCGTCGCGGCCGATAACGGGGTCAAGTTTGCCGTCGCGGGCGCGCTGGGTCAGGTCGAGCGTGTATTTTTTCAGCGCATCGCGTTGGTCTTCAGCATTGGCATCGTTCACGTTTTGTCCTCCTCGTACCGCGTCAATCGCGGCATTGATGTTTTGTTCGGTCGCACCGGCTTCTTTCAGAATTTTGCCGGTCGCATCGTTCTGCTGCACTAAGGCGAGCAGGAAAAGTTCGCTGGCGATATAGGCATCGCCGCGTTTGGTTGCCGCTTTGTCCATCAGGTTCAACACCGCCTGCAATTCGCGGCTGGGCAGAATATCGCCACCCTGACCGGACACTTTCGGCAGGCTGTTTAAATGCTGCTGCAAACGTTGTTTCACCTGCGGCACGTTTACGCCCGCATGAGCCAAGAGCGCGGCGGCTCCGCTGTTTTGATCGTCAAGCAGGGCTTTCAGCACGAAGCCTGCTTCCAGATAGCTGCTGTCCGCAGCCAATGCCAAACTCTGAGCTTCTGCAAGGGCTTGTTGGAATTTGGCGGTTAATTTGTCGAATCTCATCTTTTTGGTTTCCTTTGGTTAGAATTTCGTTACACCCAATATAGGCCCAAATGTGGATAACTCAATAGCAAAATTTTATTATGATAGAAAATTTTTAATATCTATTTGTTTTATATTGAAATTATTATTTAAAAATCTGTGCATAACTTTTATTGTTCAAGTTCATAACAGATTGCTGACATAAGAAATAAAGACTTTCAAATTAACAAAAAGGTCGTCTGAAAACATTTTCAGACGACCTTTGGGGCGACCAAATATAGTGGATTAAATTTAAATCAGGACAAGGCGACGAAGCCGCAGACAGTACAGATAGTACGGCAAGGCGAGGCAACGCCGTACTGGTTTAAAGTTAATCCACTATACTATCTAAACAATCTGTTCGCATAATATCAAAACAAGACAAACCGCTATCAGACTCCGACAAAACGCCTTTTTACCCTTCCATATACCCCCGCTCCCGCATCGAGCAGACTTCTTTCGCCGTAACAATAAAATGATCCAAAAGTGAGACATCAACCAATGCCAAAGCCTGTTTCAGACGACCTGTAAACGCAATGTCGGATTGCGAAGGCGTTGCCGAACCGCCGGGATGATTATGCGCGATAATCAGGCTGTCGGCGTATTCGTCCAATGCGAGCTTGACGATTTCCCTGATATAGACGGTATTTTCTGCCACCGTTCCGCGCGAGAGTTCGCGCATGGCAATCAGCCTGTTTTGGCGGTTGAGCAAAAGCGCGGTGCTGACTTCTATCTTTTCATGCCCCAAATGCAGGCGCAGATAATCGGCAACGGCTTTCGGGCTGGAAAGCGTGATATTTTCCTGTAAATCCTCGCCCAAAATCCGCCTGCCGATTTCTTTGACGACAGCAAATTGGGTAAAACTCGCCAAACCCATGCCCTTGTATGCGGAAAGCGTTTTAGCGTCGGCGCTCATCAGCTTGCCCAAGCTGCCAAACTCGTTCAGCAGATAACGCGCCAAATCCACCGCGCTCATCCCGCGCGTACCTACCCGCAGCAAAATCGCCAGCAACTCAGCATCGCTCAACGCGCCTGCGCCATGTGCCAACAATTTCTCGCGCGGCCGCTCGCCTTCAGGCCATTGTTTGATACTCATGTTTACCCCTTGCGTGAACATTCACGAAAAAATTTGTTTGAAAATCTGCTTGTTATTGCACTTGCTGCAACGAAATGCTTATCAAGCAATTAATGTAAATATTTCATATTTTATTATATTTTGAATGAATATTTAAAATATAAGCATAATATTCATATAAATTAATTGCATAAAAACAACGCGCTCAACTTCGCTTGTGAAAGCGATTGCCTTTCCTTATTCACCCGTATGGATTGACCGCAGATTCAATCTGACAGGTTTCAAAATGTCCCGTTTAAATCAAATCCGCGGGAAATCAGCTCCTTCGGGCAATTTCGTATTGCCCCTGCGTGCCATAGGCTAATATAATAGCGAGTTCGGCGGAGGCGGTTTATCCTTGGATTTCCAGCCGTTTCCCATCCATGCTGCCCGTGCGCTTCACAAGAGTTTCAGACGACGTTTCGACGTTACGACTCCCGCCAGCAATCAAACAGCTTTTTATCACCCTTTCGAAAATCCGTTTTGCCGGTACTCGTCATTTTTATTGGAGTATTGCCATTATGACCGCAACCACTGCGTCTTCAGCCAAACCTTATCTTAAAATCCAAGGCTTGGTGAAAAAGTTTGGTGACAATTACGCTGTCGATAACATCGACTTGGATATTTATCAACATGAAATCTTTGCCCTTTTGGGCAGCTCCGGCAGCGGCAAATCCACGCTGCTGCGTATGCTGGCGGGCATGGAAAGCCCTAATCAGGGCAAAATCATTCTGGACGGTCAAGACATTACCAAACTTGCCCCCTACGAGCGCCCTATCAATATGATGTTTCAAAGCTATGCCCTGTTCCCGCACATGACTGTGGAGCAGAACATTGCCTTCGGTCTGAAACAAGACAAAATGCCCAAAGATGAAATTGCTGCGCGCGTGGAAGAAATGCTGCGTCTGGTGCAGATGACCAAATACGCTAAGCGCAAACCGCATCAATTATCCGGTGGCCAGCAACAACGTATCGCTTTGGCACGCAGCTTGGCAAAACGTCCGAAAATCCTGCTGCTTGACGAACCTTTAGGCGCACTCGATAAAAAACTGCGCCAACAAACCCAGCTCGAATTGGTCAATACGTTGGAACAAGTCGGCGTAACCTGCATCATGGTCACGCACGACCAAGAAGAAGCGATGACGATGGCGACCCGCATCGCCATCATGTCTGACGGTCAGTTGCAACAGGTCGGTACGCCCAGCGATGTGTACGACTACCCCAACAGCCGCTTTACCGCCGAATTCATCGGCGAGACCAATATTTTCGGTGGCGTCGTGATTGACGACCATGCCGATTATGCCGTCATCGAATGCGAAGGCTTGGAAAACCACGTCCGCATCGACCACGGTCTGGGCGGCCCGAGCGAACAAGACATTTGGGTCAGCATCCGTCCCGAAGACATTGATTTGTACAAAGAAAAACCCGACCACTTGGGCAGCTTCAACTGGGCAAAAGGCACGGTAGAAGAAATCGCCTACTTGGGCAGCTTCGCCATCTACCACATCAAACTCGCCAACGGCCGCGTCGTCAAAAGCCAAGTTCCCGCACCTTATTGGTATGTGCGCAACATCACGCCGCCGACTTGGGACGAAACCGTCTATATCAGCTGGCCGGAAAACCAACCGACTCCGTTGTTCCGTTGATTTAAGGGGAATGAGATGAACCTTAAAAAACTGAAAAACAAACTGTTCCGCCGCCCGGGTCAGCGCGCGGTCATCGCCGTGCCGTATATTTGGCTTTTGGTGCTGTTTCTGATTCCGTTCGCCATCGTGCTGAAAATCAGCTTTGCCGAACAAGAAATCGCCATTCCGCCGTTTACGCCGCTGACCAGCGTCGATGAAGATTTAGGTCGTCTGAACATCGCCATCAGTTATCAAAACTATGCCGATATCTTCCAAAATTTTTGGAATACCCTGAATCCGTTCGGCGACAGCGAAAACAGCAATATCTATCTGATGACCTACTGGTCTTCCATTAAGACTGCGCTGACGACGACCATCATTTGTCTGCTGATTGGTTATCCCACCGCCTATGCGATTTCGCGAGCCAATCCCGCCATGCGCAACGGTCTGCTGCTTGCCATCATGCTGCCCTTCTGGACTTCCTTCCTGTTGCGCGTCTACGCATGGATGGGCCTGCTGGGACACAACGGCATCATCAACAATTTCCTGCTCAAAATGCAGATTATCGAAGAGCCTTTAGACCTGTTTTACAACGCGTTCTCGCTGAACTTGGTCATGGTTTATGCCTATCTGCCGTTTATGATCCTGCCGCTTTACACGCAACTGGTGAAACTCGACAACCGCCTGCTCGAAGCCGCTTCTGATTTGGGCGCAGGGCCGATTAAATCGTTCTTCACCATTACCCTGCCCCTGTCTAAAACAGGCATCATCGCAGGCTCCATGCTGGTTTTCGTACCCGCAGTCGGTGAATTTGTGATTCCTGAGCTGGTTGGCGGTTCGGAAAATCTGATGATCGGTAAAGTTTTGTGGCAGGCGTTCTTCGATCAAAACAACTGGCCGTTGGCTTCTGCTGTCGCCGTCGTCATGGTCGCACTGCTGGTCGTGCCGATTGCACTGTTCCAGCATTATGAAAACCGCGAATTAGAAGAAGGATCCAAATAATGCAGAAATCCCGATTATCCTGGTTCCTGAAACTGATGCTGATGCTGTCACTGGCGTTTCTGTATATTCCGCTGGTCGTTTTGGTCATCTATTCGTTCAACGAATCCAAGCTGGTTACCGTTTGGGGCGGCTTTTCGACCAAGTGGTATGGCGCATTGCTGGAAAACGACACCATCTTGGAAGCCGCTTGGCTGTCGCTGCGCATTGCCGCCGCATCCTCGCTTGCAGCCGTCGTTTTGGGCACGCTGGCAGGCTACGCGATGGCGCGCATCAAACGCTTCCGCGGCAGCACCTTGTTTGCCGGTATGATTTCCGCGCCTATGGTTATGCCTGACGTGATTACCGGTTTGTCCATGCTGCTCCTGATTATTCAGGTGCAAATGTTCCTGCAAGGCAGCGGCGAATTGCTCCAAAGGCTTTACTTCGACCGCGGTTTCTTCACCATTTTCCTCGGACATACGACGCTTTGTATGGCATACATTACCGTCGTTATCCGTTCGCGTCTGGTGGAGCTCGACCAATCGCTCGAAGAAGCCGCCATGGACTTGGGTGCGCGTCCGCTGAAAATCTTTTTCGTCATCACCCTGCCCTTGATTGCCCCTGCCATCGCTTCAGGCTTCCTGCTCGGCATTACCCTGTCGCTGGATGATTTGGTGATTACCTCCTTCCTGTCCGGCCCAGGTTCTTCCACATTGCCGCAGGTGATTTTCTCCAAAATCAAGCTGGGTCTCGACCCGCAGATGAATGTGTTGGCAACCATCCTGATCGGCATTATCGGTACGCTGGTCATCGTCATCAATTACTGGATGATGCGCCAAGCAACCAAACGCGATCGGGAAGCCGCCGAAGCCTACCGTCAGGAAAAGCTCACCGCAGAAAAAACAAATTGACCCAATCAGACAGGCTGACCGCATCAATGCAAGGTCAGCCTGTTTTCTTCACACAACCCGTTTGACAACTTTTCAGACGACCCTCAACTATAGTGGATTAAATTTAAATCAGGATAAGGCGACGAAGCCGCAGACAGTACAGATAGTACGGCAAGGCGAGGCAACGCCGTACTGGTTTAAAGTTAATCCACTATACCCTCCAAAGGTCGTCTGAAACCACACAAAGCATTACCCTATGATTCATCCCAATTTCAAAGAATACCTTCCCTCCTATTATTTCAGCACCATCAATCCCCACGCCGCTTATCCCAAGCTTGAAGGTCGTCTGAAAACCGAGACCTGCGTCATCGGCGGAGGATTGACAGGACTTTGCACCGCCCTTCCCCTTGCCGAAAACGGACACGAAGTGATCGTACTCGAAGCCGCACGCGTCGGCTTCGGCGCATCAGGGCGCAGCGGCGGGCAAGTCATCAGCGATTACGCCTGCGGTATGGAAGAAATCGAAAAACAAGTCGGCTTGGAACAAGCCCGCTGGTTTTGGCAGCAATCCCTGCAAGCCGTCGAACTCGTTGACGAACGGGTTAAAAAACATCAAATCGCCTGCGACTGGCGGCGAGGCTATGCTACCGTCGCCATCCGCCCGCAGCATTGGGAAGAATTGCAACAATGGCATGAACATGCCCGACAACATTACGGCGCTACCCATTACCAACTCTGGGATAAAGCCACACTCAAGCAACAACTTGCCAGCGATATGTATTTGGGCGCACAGTTCGACCCCCATTCCGGCCATCTCCATCCGCTCAACTACACCCTGGGTATCGCCCGCGCCGCCGCCGAAGCAGGCGCGCAGATTTTCGAACAGTCCCCGATGACCCGTATCGAACCCCATCAAGGCGGCTGGCTCGTCCATACCCCGGACGGCAGCATCGAATGCCAAAACCTCGTGTATGCCGTCAACACTTATGCCGGTTTGCATCAAAAATTCAAGCCATTGGAAAAAAAAGCCATCGCCGTCAGCACCTTCATCATCGCCACCGAACCGCTGGGCGGACGCGCCAAAGAGCTCATCCGCAACAACATGGCTGTCTGCGACAACCGCCACGTCCTCGACTACTACCGCCTCAGCGCCGACGGCCGCCTGCTCTTCGGCGGCAAAGACAACGAGTTCATCGACGACCCCGACCGCATGACCGAGCTTGTCCGCCAAGACATGCTCAAAGTCTTCCCACAGCTTGCCGATGTCAAAATCGAACATTCATGGGGCGGCGAATGCGACATTACAGCCAACCTCGCCCCCCACTTCGGCAGGCTCGCGCCCAATGTTTACTATGCCCAAGGCTACTCGGGACACGGCATGGCGATTACCGGCATAGCAGGCCTTGCCACCGCCGAAGCCATCATGGGTGACGATGGTCGTCTGAAACCGTTTGAAAAACTCAAACACCCCAGCATCATCACCCAACCTTTCCTGCGCAAACTCGGCTCCTTCCTCGGCTCGAAATATTACCAATGGAAAGACAGCCGTTAAGCATTTGGTTAAGCTCGAACACATCAACAAAAGGTCGTCTGAAAACCCGATTCAGGTTTCAGACGACCTTTTTGATATTGAATTGAAGGCTTCCAATCAAAATGCTATCGCATCAAATGCTCAATGAACACTCAATAAGTCCAGATTTTCCCCCTCTCCGTTTGTGCTCCAAATCCATTACATCAAATGAATTCCGCTTGCCGGATTGGAAACATTTTCATATACGGTAATCGAAACAATTTTTCCACTTTCGTCAAACACAATTTCCAGATAAGGCTTATCAGGGCTACGGTCGCGGTTGAATAAGCGGAATACCCGTTGCGCCTCAAAAATCTTCCCGCGCGATTTCAAATATTCGGGCAACCGGCTGATGTTTTGAAAACTGCCGCCAAACCCGCCGCCATGTTTCTTGAGATATTCCGGCGTTCCTTCTATGTCGAAATTGTGCGTTACCCTCAGCGGCTGATCCGAACCTTGGCTTGTCTGTTTGCCTGTTGATAAAACCAAAGTATCCCGACGCCTGAGTGCTTTCATTTCTTGTACCACCGGTTCAACCGCCTGCTGATTATAGCTCCACTCCCCTTTTCCCATCTGATCAATAGCCTCTATCACTTTATCAACGTTTTTAGGATCATTCGGATCAATATCAGGGAACAGTGCCTGCTCCAGCGGATTGTCTCCGCCGGGAATGCCCCAAATCTCCGCCAATTCTTTAGGGCTGCGTTCAAACAAACAACTGGAATCGATATTTTCGGCAACCTGACGGACAAAATCATCAATGCCGCCAATCTGATGCAGGTTGGTGCAATTTGAAGAAGGTGCGCCTTCTACTTGCTTGACGCTATTAGAGTTGGACGCGATTGGATTCAAATCGGGTTGGGGAGAAGCAGATGACGTGGAGGATGGAACAGCGGATGCGCCGACTTCTTTTGTTTTATCTTCTTTGCTTGGAGAACACGCAGTCAGCATGATTGCGGTAAGCCATAAGAGAAGTGATGACGTTTCGTTTTTCATTATTTTGTTTTCAACATAAAGAGGTCGTCTGAAAATCTGCCACTTCATTTTTCAGACGACCTACTGTTAGTACAACTCAAGAACCTTGTTATTGCCAACAAGGTGCTCAACCCATCTTACCCGACGCGGTAAAACGCCAAGCTGCCCAACAGGTTGGGGAAATGTTTGACCTGTTTGTTGCCCGTCATGACCGCGCGCTCGAGGACGCGGATTTTGTTTTTGGCGCACAATAAATCAAAGTCTTTGAGCGTACACCAATGGATGTTCGGCGTGTCGTACCAATGGTAGGGCATGCGTTCGGAAACCGGCATATGGCCGCCGATGGCGATTTGGAAGCGGTTGCGCCAGTAGCCGAAATTCGGGAAGCTGACAATCGCCTGTTTCGCCACGCGCATGAGGCAGCGCAGGATTTTCTCGGTATTCTGCATGGCTTGGATGGTTTGGCTCAAGACGATAACGTCAAACGTCTGGTCGCCAAATTCCGCCAAACCCTGCTCCAAATCGGCTTGGATGACGTTTACGCCGCGCGACATGGCGGCGATGACGCTGTCGGTGTCGATTTCGATGCCGTAGCCGCTGCATTTTTTGTGTTCCACCAAAGCCGCCAGCAATTCGCCGTCGCCGCAGCCCAAGTCCAAGACGCGGCTGCCTTCGGGAATCCAGTCGTAAATCAACTGCAAATCGTCGCGCAAATTCATGATCGGCAATCCTTGTCAACATTGTTCATATAAACTGCTACGGCGCGCATATAGGCCTCGTCTTCCATCAAAAAGGCGTCATGGCCGTGGTTGGATTTGACTTCGATATACTGCACCGGCTTGTGCGCGGCAATCAGCGCTTTGACCAGCTCTTTGGAACGCGCGGGCGAGAAACGCCAATCGGTACTGAAGCTGGCGACAAAAAATTTTGCTTTCACATTTTGCAGGGCGCGGGTCAGGCTGTCGCCGAAATCCGCCGCTGGATCGAAATAGTCCAAGGCCTTAGTCATGAGCAGATAAGTGTTGGCATCAAACCGTCCGACGAATTTGTCGCCCTGATAACGCAGATAGGATTCCACTTCAAATTCAACGCCGTAGCCGTATTGATAGCCGTTTGAACGCAAATCGCGTCCGAATTTTTTGCCCAAACCGTCTTCGGCAAGATAAGTGATGTGCCCCATCATGCGGGCAATCCGCAAGCCCCGTGCGGGAACGGTATTGCGGCTGCGGTAATGTCCTTCGTTGAAATCGGGATCGGTCAAAATCGCCTGACGCGCCACATCGTTGAACGCGATATTTTGCGTCGAGAGTTTGGGCGCAGACGCAATCACCAAGGCATGGCGCACGCGCTCGGGATACGAAATCGTCCATTGCAAAGCCTGCATGCCGCCCAAGCTGCCGCCGACAATCGCCGCCCATTGTTCGATACCGAGATAATCGGCAAGCGCGGCTTGGGATTTTACCCAGTCCTTCACCGTAACCACCGGAAAATCCGCGCCGTATTCCCTGCCCGTTTCAGGATTGATCGACAAAGGCCCGCTGCTGCCGTCGCAGCCGCCCAGATTGTTCAAACCGACCACGAAAAAACGTTCTGTATCAATCGGTTTGCCGGGACCGACCATATTGTCCCACCAGCCCGTATATTTATCCTCCGCCGAATGCCTGCCCGCAACATGATGGTTGCCCGACAGCGCATGGCAGATTAAAACCGCATTGTTTTTTTCGGCATTCAGCTCGCCGTAGGTTTCAATCATCAGATCGAAACGCGGCAAAGTTTTACCGTTTTCCAAAACCAGCGGCATCTCAAACGGAATTTTTTGGGGCGTTACAATGCCCACCGAGGCACTTTGACTCATATCCTGTTCCAACAAATGCGGCGAAAAGCGTTATTATATAGCAAACAGCATGACTTTTTGACACGGTCGGACAAGCAGCCTGACACGCTGAAACATCCGTTCCCATGCCGCCGCACCCAAACCATACTTTTTCAGACGACCTCCCCCGCTTCCCGATATGATAGGCAGACTTTTCCGTATTTTTTTCTTTTTCGCACTTGCCGCGCTGATTATCAACCGCCTCTTCAGCCGCAAGCAAAAACGCGCCCTGCGCGATGTCGCCAAAATCAGCGCATGGGTGCTGCTTGGCGCGGCCGCAGCGACGTTGTTTTGGTATCTGGTCATGCTGTATTTCAAACACATTCCGGATTCTTATTGAACGGATGTTGATAGCCAGACAAAAGGTCGTCTGAAAACTCAAATTCAGGTTTTCAGACGACCTTTTCCCGTATATTAAAAACACAGGTAATCGCGACATTGCCAAAGCCGCAGTCTCAGCTCAAGATTTAGCATCCGGCTTCTCCTTAAATTCCGTTCCGACGAACGTCCGTTTCGGGTTGCCGCGCTCCACCTGATAAAGCTGGCTGTGCTGTGCGCGGGCGTAATCGTCAGCCTGTCCGGCATGATGTTCCGCCAGCTTTTGCGCCAGTAGGGTCAAAGCCAATTTTTTGTTGGCATGCTGACTGCGTTCGCTTTCGACGCGCACGGAAATACCGCTTGCTTTATGAGTGGCACGGACAGCACTTTCAGTTTTATTGACGTGCTGCCCGCCTTTACCGCCCGAACGGCAGGTTTGGAACTCAATTTCGCTTTCAGACGGCATTTCAGGCATATCGGGCATGCGGAAAACGCCGATATACCAGTTTTTACGCGGATGTTTCGGGCGGACGGGGCTGGCGCATATCCATTGGAGCGAACCTTGCCAACGCTGTGCCAGAGTTTCGGCATGATTGCCGTCCAATTTAAGCACCGCCGACATAATGCCGTGCTTATCCGCAGTTTCGGAGATGATTTCCGCCTCAACATTTTTTGCCTTTGCCTCAGCAAGCAGCCTGCCCAATACGAAACGGGCAAAGATGCGGCATTCGGCAGGCCCTTGGGCGGTAGAAATTTGTAAATAAATCATGGTTTATTTCCTTTCATTTTTGGGCGGAAGGAATATTTTTCGTCAAATCCCTTGTTGCCGATTTTGGCTTTATCGGGCACGCTCGGGCTGATTTCCGCCTCACTTTTAAGCTGTGACAGGTATTCGCAAATGTTCTGCCACACAATATCGGGATCGATGTAGATGCCGAGTGCGGAAAGTTGCGGGTTGGCGGCAAAGTCCTGACTGCTGTCCGATTTGCTTGGACGGTTTGGGTCGGCGTAATACACGAGCAGCAGCGGCACATTCCGATAGGTTTTCAATATTACGTTGCTCCGTTCTCTGCAGACGGCTTGAAAATCGGCATTTTGGATCTCATCATGCCAAGCCCAGTAGTAATTGCCGTATTGCGGCAAAACGTATTCCGTACCATCTTGAAAACGGATTGACCGACAGAAATAACGCCCAATTTTTTTGCTTAAAATTTGTCCGACATCGTAAGACGTATAGACTTTATCATTCGTGGCAAACAGGTATACACGCAGGTTGCCGATATACAGTTCCGACACCACGGCGCACGCACCGTATTCCTTTTCCCACTCGGCAGGCGGCTTGGGCAGGCTGTGTAGGATTTCAGCACCGGGCGGCAAGCGGCGGTCAAACACCAATACAGGGTCGACACCGTATTTCGCCACTTTGTGGTCGTAGAAATCTTTAAATTTACTGATGATTTTCATGCCTCACCTCCACATCCGCCGCTGGTTTTGTAAGTCAAAACAGGTTTGAACCGGGCGACCAATTCAATCAGACCTGCGTTTTTCATGGCTGAAATGACGCTGTCTATACTTTTATAAGCCTGCGGAGCTTCTTCAAAAATCAAAGCCTTATCCTGACAAACGACCACGCTGCCGAATGCGGTTTGGCGCAGGCTGTCGGCGGAATATTTATGCGACAGGCGGCCTTTGCATTCGCCGCGCTGCCACTTCCGTCCTGCGCCGTGTGCCAATGTGTTCAGCGAAATCTGACAATCTTGGGTCGGCAGAACCAGATAGCTGTAATCGCCGCGCGAGCCGGGTATCATGACCAGACCTTTATCGGCGGGCGTTGCGCCTTTGCGATGCAGCCAGCCGGTTTGCCCCGCGATTTCGGCTTGTTCGAGGAAATTGTGATGCACGTCAAGCAGGCATTCGCCTTCCGTGCGCCAGCGGTCGAGCATTCTGGCGGCAATCAGACGGCGGTTTAAACGGGCGAACTCAAGGGCTGCCTGATGTTCGGCAAGATAGTCCGCAGCAGCCTCGCTGCCTTCCGCCAAACCTCGATGTCCGTAGGCTTCGATGTGGCGTCGCAAAATTTGCTGACCCAGTCCGCGCGAACCGCTGTGTACCAACAGTTGCAAACGGTTTGAATCAAAGGCAGTGGGAAGCAAATCGTCGCGGTAAACGGTTTCAACGGTTTGCAATTCGGCAAAATGATTGCCGCCGCCGATAGTGCCGACAGCGAGGTCGTCTGAACACGAAAAATCGGATGCGGGTTCTCCGAGCAAGGATTCTTGTTCGTCTTGGCTCAAAGGCATATCGATGTTGCCAAGCTGCTTGGCGAATTTGGCGGGTTTGAGCTTGGCGGCAGACAAACCGGTTTGCCAAAACGCCATGCCGCAGCCGATGTCGTTGCCGATGAGCGCGGGGTAAAAATGGTGTTCGCTGAAAAACGCTGCACCGACGGGATAACCGCGCCCCGCGTGCAAATCAGGCATGCCGGCTACGCGCAGCATGTGCGGCAGCTTGGCAGTGGTTTCGAGTTGAGCGACGGCGTTGCCTTCAATCCAGGTTTCCGAATCAGCGATGATGTGAATATGATGGGGATTTTGATAATTGCCCATGTGTATGCTTTCTTTAAAACGGACAGATGGCAAAACGAGTCCAAACCGACAAAACAAAAAAGATGTCCGATTTGAAAATATACCGACTGCCGTCTGACGTTTTCAGACGACATCTGTCCGATTGATGGGAAAGCAGCCCGAAGCGGGCGATAGGGAAATGCGGGAACGCGTTGTCCGAAAATCAGACCGACGCTTGGGCTGCAAAGAATGTGATTGAGCGGATTGAAGTATTGCGTGTCATGGCTGCTCCTTTCTTTGCATGTGAAAATTGAAAACAGGCGGATTATAGGGGAAATGTTTGAAACGTTACAATCAAACTGTGTTTTTTTGTGAATAGGTGTTGCAATACCGTCATGACGCAATGGAAACAAAAAGCAGCCTGCACCTTTAAAAATCAAAGCGCCGGCTGCTTTTTACGTTTTCAGACGACCTCAATCCGACACCGAGTCAGATACCATCTCGTTCTCATCAAAAAATCCATACCGCACAATTTAAACCGTTTATAAAAACACGAAAATAAGATAAATTGGCAAATACAGACACACCCACCCGAACCATCGTTCCATGTTGCCAGACCGCCGCTTGGTTTATCGTCCGTTCAAACCTGTTCCGACAAGCTTTCAGACGACCTTTGGGGTCGTCTGAAAATCAAAAAACACAAAAATTAAAACCTTACCGACCACCCATACGCATCAACCGCAGCGCGCCCAACTGCTGTCGGGAAAAATTCCGAAAAAGCTATTCAAGTCGTCTGAAACCAACAGAAAGGCAGAAATATGAACCCTAAATCCCTCTACCGCGCCGCCCTGCTCGAATGCCTCAGTTATGTCTGTTCTGACGAAGCCTACGCCGCCTACCGCAAACTCGCCAAAAAAGGCTGCCCAGACGGCTGGTTCGGTCTCGGCAATGCCCGACAATACGGCGAAGGCGTCAAGCAAAACCTCACCAAAGCCGAAAAATATTACCGCCGTGCCGCCAAACTCGGCCATGCCAAAGCACAGGAATCCCTCGGCCGCCTGTACGAATTTGCAGAAAAGCCCGACTACCGCCGCGCCCGCAAATGGTATGCACGCGCCTTTAAGCAACACGGTAGCATAAACCCCGATACGGCCTATGCAGCCTACCGCCTCGGCTTGCTGCACGAGCGCGGCCTCGGCTGCCAAAAAGACATTAAGACAGCCTGCCTGCTTTATCGCAAAGCAGCCAAAGCGGGGTGCGCCGAAGCCCAACGCGCCCTCGGCTACCTATACGATGAAGGCCTCGGTTTGCCCCGAAACTACACCAAAGCCTACAAATGGTACGCCCGCGCCGCCTTACAAGCGGATGAAACCGCCTGCAACAACATAGGCTTCCTCTACTACAAAGGCAACGGCGTGCGCCGCAGCAAAAAACAGGCAAAAAAATGGTACAAACTCGCCGCCCGAGCGGGCTGCATCATGGCATTATCCAACCTCGGTATCCTCTATGAAGATACCGGTCGTCTGAAAAAGGCTGCCCGCTATTACCGCCGTGCCGCCGAGGCAGGCAACAAATATGCCGCCAAGCAATTGAAGCGGCTGGACAAGAAAAAGTCTGCACAATAAACTGAGGTCGTCTGAAAACGGAATGTCGCGTTTTCAGACGACCTTTTACCTACTTCCCTCCAAAACCTCCAGCCATGTCTCCAGTCCGTATTCAAGCGATGTTTTGGTTTTTAAATCTAATTTTTTCATCAGCCGCTTTTCGTTCTCCACATGCGGAAACAAAGCTTTCTCAATCAATTCTTTGCCTTTATCGGTCAAACGCACCAGCATACTTCGCGCATCGTCGGGGTTGGGCAGGCGGTCAATTAGCCCTTGGTTTTCCAAGTTTTTCAGGCGCGTAGTCATGGTACCTGATGTTACCATCAGCGAAGAGAACAACTCAGTTGGGGTCAACGTATAAGGCGCGCCACTGCGGCGCAAAGTAGCCAGCACATCGAACGAGCCTTCGGTTAAACCGTATTCTCCGTAAACTTTTTCCAATTCGCGTGCGATTAAAGCAGCGGCGCGTTTCAGACGACCTATTAACAACATGTTCTCTGCTTCCAATTCTGGTAGTTCCTGCTTCCATTGGGCGGCTGCATCAAGGTGTTCGGTCATAGGATGCTCCGTTCGGTTTTCAATGGCGATTATTTTATCTTGACTTCAAGCTAATCTCTATTTATATTTAACTTGAATTCAAGATAATTTTGCTGGAGAAAACCATGTTTGCCGATAAACAAGCCGTTTTAAACGCCTTCCGTTTCCGCCACGCCTGCAAAAGCTATGACGCAGCGAAGAAAATCCCTGCCGATGATTTCGTCTATATTCTGGAAACCGCACGCCTGTCGCCCAGTTCGTTCGGGCTGGAACCTTGGCGGTTTTTGGTGGTGCAGAACCGTACTCTGCGCGAAGAGTTGCGCAGCATCGCATGGGGCGCGGCGGAAAAAATCATGGATTGCAGCCATTTTGTGATTTTGTTGGCGCGCACGCAGGCTGCCATGCAGGCGGATTATCAAGAAAAAATCTGGGGTGGCGCGCATGGAATGCCGCCTGAAACCGTTGGAATGATGCAAAAATTTTTCAAGCAGTTTGCCGAAACCGATTTTGCCATTGCCGATAATCCGCGCGCATTTAACGACTGGGCAGCCAAGCAAACCTATATCGCGTTGGCGAATATGATGACCGCTGCCGCGTTGATTGGTGTGGATTCCACGCCGATGGAAGGCTTTCAAAAAGAAAATGTGGGAAAACTGCTGTCGGAAAAAGGTTTAATCAATCTTGACGAATACCGCGTCAGCGTCATGGCGGCGTTTGGCTATCGCGCAGGCGAACCCAAGCGCGCCAAAACGCGGCAGGCAGTAGACGATGTGGTTGATTGGATTGAATAAACACCTGAAAATCAGCAACACAGACATTCACCAGTTGGCAAAATTAAGAGTTTTGACCGATGGCAGCCTGCACTTGAATGAAGAAGAGAAGGTTTCCGATAGGCCAAATTTCCCACCCGCTTATTCATTTATTTGGAGGACTTATGCGCTTACATTATTCCCAATATGCCCTTGAAAGCTATAAGGCACTGCTGGCTTTGGAAGCCAGCCTCACGCTAGATAGTACCTTGAAAGATTTAGTGAAACTGCGCGTTTCGCAAATCAACGGCTGCGTTTTTTGTGTCGATATGCACGTTAAAGAAGCCAAGCTGCACGGCGAGCGTGAACTGCGCCTGCATCATTTGGCCGTTTGGCACGAATCAACTCTGTTTACTGAAAAAGAACGGGCCGCGCTGCAATGGGCGGAAAACCTGACCCGCATCTCCAAACAGGGTATCCGCGATGCAGACTACGCAGCGGTACGCACTCATTTTGATGAAGAAGAACTGGTGGCGTTGACCCACGTCATCAACACCATCAACGTCTGGAACCGCCTGAATGTGGCTTTTGCCACTCCGGCGGGCAGCATGGATAGTCTGATGGGATTGGAAAAGGCAGGTTTGATTTAGTCTGGCAAGACAATCTGAAATCGATCAAACATCAACAGGGGCTACCTAAAATATAAAAAGCAGTCTGCACATTCAAAACCAAAGTGCAGGCTGATATTGCCCCATCACACCCCATTCCCTTTTTTCAGACGACCTACTGTATAGTCAATCTGAAAAAGCTGCATTCCTACGAGAATCAAAATGCCCAACCGTACCGCCACCATCCTGACCACCGCACTCGCCCCGTTGATTTGGGGCAGCACCTATCTCGTGACCACCGAATTCCTGCCGCTGGACCGGCCGTTCACCGCCGCGCTTATCCGTGTTTTACCCGCCGGGCTTTTACTGTTGGCGTGGACGCGGCGGATACCCAAACGCGACGAATGGGCGACCGTTGTTTTGCTCAGTTTTTTGAACATCGGCTTTTTTCAGGCAATGTTGTTTGTGGCGGCGTATCGCCTGCCGGGCGGACTGGCGGCGGTGTTGAGTTCGACGCAGACGCTGATGGTGCTGGTGTTCACTTGGTTAATCGGCAAAACCATGCCGCCCAAAGCAGCTTGGGCTTGGTCGGCGGCAGGGGTTTTGGGGATTGCGCTCTTGGTTTTGTCGCCGCAGGCGCGCTATGACGGAACGGGGATTTTGGCGGCATTGGCGGGCGCGGCGGCGATGGCGTTGGGCGTGTATTTGTCGAAACACCGCCACACTTCGTTGCCCGTATTGGCGTTTACCGGCTGGCAGCTTTTTATCGGTGGCTTGTTTTTACTGCCCGTTACCCTGCTTGCCGAGTCACCGCTTAAGTCTTTAAGCCCTGCCAATATCGGCGGCTATCTGTATTTGTGTCTGTTTGGCGCGGTGTTGGCTTATGTGTTGTTTTTCAGAGGAATTGCCAAACTTTCGCCTGCTGCGGTTTCATCGCTGGGATTGCTCAGCCCTGTCTCGGCATTTGTTTTAGGCTGGCTGTTTTTAGGTCAAGGGATGGATGCGAAGTCGCTGGCGGGATTTGCGTTGGTGTTGGTATCGATATTCGGGGTGCAGCGGGCAGTCATGAAAAAGGTCGTCTGAAAACAGCCTTGAAGCCTTCAAGCCGCGTTTTCAGACGACCTTTTGCGCCGGTCGGTTTATTTCTTCAAGAATGCCCGTTTCAGAATAATCAGCCAATCTTTTTTATCCAAAACAGGACGTTGTGTAAACATATCGTATTTGCAGCCGTCCAGTTTCTGCAAAATCAGTTGTCCGCCGACAATAATCATCCGCAATTCAAATCCCAAACGGCCTTTCAGCGTTTTACCCAAGGGCGAGCCGCCCTTGAGCATTTGGAACGCGCGGTTGCACTCATACGCCATCAGTCTTTGGAACGCAAAATCCGCTTTGCCTTCGGCAATTTGCGTTTCGCTGACATTAAATTTTTGCAAGTCGTCCTGCGGGATATAAACACGGCCTTTCTGCCAATCGACGGCAACGTCTTGCCAAAAGTTGATGAGTTGCAACGCGGTGCAGATACCGTCGCTTTGGGCGATGCTGACTTCGTCGGTTTGTCCGTACAGATGCAGCATAATGCGCCCGACCGGATTGGCAGAACGGCGGCAGTAGTCGATCAGGTCGCCAAAATCCTGATAACGGGTTTTGACAACATCCTGACTGAATGCGGACAAAAGATCGTAAAACGGCTGCAGCGGCAGCTTGAAAGGCGCGATGGCTTCACGTTGCAAACGTTGCATTAGCGGAGTCAACGGCGTTTCGCCGCGCTGTATGCGGTCGAGTTCGGATTTGAGTTCATCCAAAGCGCGCAAGCGTTCATCGGCTTCGGCATTGCCTTCATCAGCGAGGTCATCCGCAGTGCGCGCAAAAGCGTAAACGGCATGGGTAGGCTTGCGCAGGCGGCGCGGCATGACAAGCGAGCCGACGGGGAAATTTTCGTAATGGTTGACGGACATAAATATTGGAAATTCGGTATTTGGGGTCGTCTGAAAGTATGGAGCCGCATTGCTCAAATGGCTTGCCGACGGCACGGAGTACTTCCAAACCTGTATTAACAACTCGGCAAGATTCTAACACAACGCATTATTTTATTAATGATTTAACTGTATACTCGCATAGAAATCCAAACTTAAAACCACAAAATTACCCTGTTTTCCCAATTCAGACGACCCTTTCCGCAAAACGGATTTTAGCTACGGCAAAAACCATATTGAGATAAAAAACCGCCATCCGGAAATAGGCTGTTCCATCCAAACTTAACCCAAAACCAATGCCGCCCTCGTTCTTCAATATATCCGTAAACAATTGATTCGCTTATAATCCCCATACTTCCAAGTAAGCGGAGACTACGATGGACATGATGGCTTTCACGAATATTTTCTTAATCGTGCTATGTATTTTCACCATGCTGCTGGTGTGGTCGCGAAATTGGAAGCGCAAGCAGGCGTATTTTGAAAAAATCAAAAATAATCCGAACAATTTGAAATGGCTCGAACAAAATCTGACCGGAAAAGAAACAGCAGACCTCAAAAACATCAACGAGCATTTCGGGCTGCCTTTGCTGCAGGCGAAGCAATTACTTGAATACTACAAGCAGCAGTCGAAAAAATAATCTATCGTAAAAAATAATCTATGGTTTAAAACAGGTGGGCTGAATTCAGTCCGTCTTTTTTACCCATTTCAAAAAAATCTTTTATTTCTGTATTGACAGAAATAAAAGACAAGAATAAAATACCCTCACTATGAAACTGAATCCAACCACTGAAAAATTTATCCTCCACTGGGGCGAAATGGGCACCAAATGGGGCGTCAACCGTACCGTTGCGCAAATCCACGCCCTACTCTACATCTTAGGCAGACCGATGAATGCCGAAGAAATTACCGAAACGCTCGGCGTAGCGCGCTCCAATGTCAGCAACAGCATCAAAGAGCTGCAAAATCTAAGGCTGGTGCATACCGTGCATATCTTGGGCGACAGACGCGATCATTTTGAAACTTCAGACGACGTCTGGACTTTGTTCCGCACCATCGCAGAAATGCGCATGCAGCGCGAAATCGAACCGACGCGGCAATTTTTGCAAAGCCTGATCGACAGTCCTGAATTTAGTCAGGAAAATGAAACCGCCAAGCAGCGAATCCGACAAACCCATGATTTCATTAACACACTGACCATATGGGCAAATGAAATGTTGAAGCTTTCCACCTCAACCATGGTGAAAATTTTAAAAATAGGCGCCGGAATACAAAAATTTTTCCGATGATACCTCCCCAATTGGTTTACAAGACACAACACCCGGTTTCTCTTACTCAATCATAGGTGTGTTATGGCACATTCAACAGATGATTATTTCGACTATCCGAGAGGCAGAGTCATCACTGTTTATGCTGCATCTACGGTATTTTTTGCATTTAGTATCGGCTACTATGCTTTATTCTTTACCGTACCTGCCCTAATTTGCGGTTTGATCTTAAGTTTGACGTCTGCATATAGAGACTTACGCGGCCTTATACGGGCAATCATAACCGGATCATTATGCGGTTGCCTATATCTTTTACTGTTTGGCGCAGATTTTGTCACCAGCCTCCTAGCCGGCGTGGTAATAGGCGGTACTTATTCTTTGATTGTTGGCGTTTTGAGCTTGCCCAATCCTCCGGGGGAGGATGATATTCAGGAAGCTGCCTAATTTTTTTACCTTTATATTTCTCTTTTGACAGAAATTTTAGAAATTACAGGCTAAATATATAAATAAACCGATAGGAAACCAATATGTCCGACAACACTACACACACTCTCCCTGCTTACCTGTCTTACTCGATGGGGCTGCTATGGCTCTGGAGCGGTACCCAACCTCTGTTTTTCATGCCTGAAATGTCATTGGATTTACTGCATTCGGTCGGTATTCCCAATCCGTTGCAATGGCCTACATTAATCGCCGCTTCGCTGCTGGACATTGGTTTTGCCTTTTTATGCTTCAGCCGCCTTCGTTCCCATTCCTCAGTATGGCTGCTGCAATTGATAACCGTCACGGCATACAGCCTGATTATTGCCTTCGGGCTGCCTGAAATGTGGGCGCATCCATTTGCACCTTTGTTAAAAAACCTGCCGATTATGGCTACTTTGTTTTTCCTGTATCAATCCGTAGGAGATAAAAAATGAACACCTATTTAATCGTAAAAACCCTGCACATCATCTCGGCTACCTTAATGGTCGGCACCGGTTTTGGTACAGCGTTTTACCTCTTTTGGGCAAACCGCAGCGGCTCGGTTGCCGCGCAGTCGGTCGTCTCACATTGGGTCATCAAAGCAGATTGGTGGTTTACAACCCCCGCCGTCATTTTCCAACCCTTATCCGGCTTATGGATGCTGTATGAACGCGGCTACACTGTTGCCACCATGCTGGAACAAAATTGGGTATGGATGACGCTGGCCTTATACATCTTTTCAGGCATTTGCTGGCTACCCGTTGTCTGGCTACAAATCCGCATGGCCAAGATTGCAGAAAAAGCGCATAAAGAAAACGCAGACACCATTCCGGAACCCTATTGGCGTTACGCAAGACGCTGGGAATTGCTCGGCTATCCCGCCTTTTGCGCCACTATTGTGATTTACTTCCTGATGGTGATGAAACCGATTTAAAGGTTTTCAGACGGCCTCAGTAACAATATAAAGAAAAACATATGAACATCATCATTTTCGGAGGCAGCGGCTTTATCGGCAGCCGTACTGTTCAAATCCTCAAAGCACAAGGTCACCAAGTTTTCACGCCCGACCGCCGCGCCTTCGACTTTCTTCATCCCGATGAAACAGCCACACGCCGTTTATTGGAAGGGCAAGACGTCCTCATCAACTGTATCGGCATCATGAGCCATCATGCCGAAATACTCGAAACCGTACACCACCACACGCCCAAACAACTCGCCGCATGGGCAAAAGCAGCAGGCATAAAACGCTGGGTACAACTATCCGCACTGGGTGCCGACCCATCTCAACCCATCAACTTTGTCGGCAGTAAAGGACGTGGAGATGATGCCGTCGCCCAAAGCGGCATCCCGATTTCGATAGCCCGACCATCCGTCGTTTACGGGCGTGGGGGAACCAGCTGCGAACTGTTCATCAAACTAGCCCACCTCCCTTTACTTCCACTGCCGGAAGGCGGCCGCTTTTACTTGCAGCCCGTCCATCTTGCCGATGTTGCCGAAGGTTTGGCAAAACTGGCCGTCCAAACCGACACCGACCATAGCATCATCAATATGACCGGCAGCCAAACGCTGACTTTAGCGGAATACCTGACCACCCTCCGCCAAACCCTGCATCACAAACCGCCGCAACATATCCTGCCTATTCCCCTACGCCTGCTTGACCCTGCGCTGCCGTTGGCAAACCTCCTCAGCAACGGCATCATCAGCCGTGACAGCTTTGCCCTGCTCAAACAAGGCTCATGCGCCGATTATTCTGATTTTGCAGCTTTATTGGGGAGAGCGCCATTAGCTGCGGAAAACTTTTCCCATCAAGGCTGAATCAGCCATACACACGAAAAGGTCGTCTGAAACCGCCCCGCCTAAAGCCGGTTTCAGACGACCTTTTGCCCTAATACAAGAGACCGCTGATACAATAAAGCGCCCGTATGAAAAATATTTTGCTACAATATGTAATTGTATGTTACATAAGCAGTATATCATCAATAAAATAATATTTTCATCACGGCTCATATCATGGCTCAGATTAAATTTAAAACACATCTTAAATGCATCCTACTTGCTTCCATCTTGCTCTCCGGCTGTCAGACTGCCTTTGAAGAAGATCAAACCCGGCGCAGCAAAATTACCCAATTCGCCCTCAATCACCCCGTAGCGGCGCAAGCCATCGGCATGGAAGACACAGGTTCATTCAATATCAGCAGCAATGCCACGCGTTTTGCCTACCGCAGCGGCTTAGACGATACTGCCAACGGAGATGGCAAAGGCACACAGGTCAATGCCGTGCGCCAAGCCCTGTGGCAAGCCGCCATTACCTCCCAATTCGACAACGTAATCGCCGAAGAGGCAGGTAATGCCTACCTTGCCGACATCAAAATCCGCGAAGGGAAAATCAACTATTTCAGCCGTTACCTCGCGGATCAGGCAGTTGACCAACGCAACAACCGTATCGGCCGCAGCATCGGCAGCGGCAGACCCAATACCGACATGAAGGCCCTTGCCGAAAGTGTTTTGCTCTATTACCACAAAATCGGCTTGTGGACCGCATCGGAAACGCGTACCAACGGCCGCAAAGTATGGCGCATCACGCAAGAAAAACTCAGCCCTACCGCCTACCGCGAAGCCATGAAAAATATCGAACCATTGGATGCAGAAGGCTTGCGCGAGGAAGAGCGCAATATGCCCAAACCCGACAAAATCGACTCGATTTCCAAAACGGTTAAAGCCATCAGAAAAGTAAAAGACTGATTTTTCGACACCCTGTGCAAGTTTTGAGTAATTCATCAAAACAGCGTAAACTGTCGCAAACCCATTTTCAGACGACCTCTTTGCAAAGAGGTCGTCTGAAAACATTTCTCCTGCCGATTCAGCCGTTTCCAGAAGGACAAAGGACGATTATGAACTTCCCACCGCGTTACGTTTCCGCCACCCGTATGCGCCGCATGCGCAAAGACGACTTTTCCCGCCGCCTGATGCGCGAACACACCCTGACCGCAGACGATTTGATTTACCCCGTCTTCGTACTCGAAGGCAGCAATCAGGAAGAAGCCGTCCCCTCCATGCCCGGCGTGAAGCGGCAAAGCCTGGACAAATTATTGTTCACCGCCGAAGAAGCCCTCAAGCTCGGCATCCCCATGCTGGCACTCTTCCCCGTCGTTACCCAGAATAAAACCGAATGGGCGGAAGAAGCCTACAACCCCGAAGGACTCGTACCGACCGTCGTACGCACCCTGCGCGAGAAATTTCCCGAACTCGGCATCATGACCGACGTCGCCCTCGACCCCTACACCATCCACGGGCAAGACGGGCTGACCGATGCGAACGGCTACGTCCTCAACGACGAAACCATCGAAGTTTTGGTGAAACAAGCCTTGTGCCACGCCGACGCAGGCGCGCAGGTCGTCGCCCCTTCCGACATGATGGACGGCCGCATCCTCGCCATCCGCGAAGCCCTAGAAGACGCGGGACACATCCACACCCGCATCATGGCGTATTCCGCCAAATACGCTTCCGCATTTTACGGCCCGTTCCGCGATGCGGTCGGCAGTTCCGGCAACTTGGGCAAAGCCGACAAGAAAACCTACCAAATGGACCCCGCCAACACCGACGAAGCCCTGCACGAAGTCGCCCTTGACATTCAGGAAGGTGCGGATATGGTGATGGTCAAACCCGGCCTGCCCTATCTTGACGTTGTCCGCCGCGTCAAAGACGAGTTCGGCGTACCGACCTACGCCTACCAAGTTTCCGGCGAATACGCCATGCTTCAGGCAGCGATTCAAAACGGCTGGCTGGACGGCGAAAAAGTCATACTCGAAAGCCTGCTCGCCTTCAAACGCGCCGGCGCCGACGGCATCCTGACGTATTACGCCGTCGAAGCGGCAAGGATGTTGAAAAAATAAAACGACAGCAAAATGCCGCCGGTTTGCACAGAATGCCCGGCGGCATTCACATTAAGGCATTTACCTGACAAAATTTATTACAACGGAATGAATAATCAGGTAATTTCTGGTAAAATACCGCAACTCTCAAACAAACACTTACAGCGTCCGTTTTATATAGTGGATTAAATTTAAATCAGGACAAGGCGACGAAGCCGCAGACAGTACAGATAGTACGGCAAGGCGAGGCAACGCCGTACTGGTTTAAAGTTAATCCGCTATAAAATTCAAAACATATACAATAAAATGAATACAACAACCGCCGATACACTATTCCGGGAAGCTCACTCATTCATGACCCAAAATCCGCCTGATTTTGCCGCCGCAGTCCCACTATTGCAAAAAGCGGCAGACGAAGGGCATACGGAAGCAGAATTCCATCTTGCAGGCTGCCTGTTGCAAGGACAAGGCATACCTGCCAACCGTGAAGCTGGCATACGCCTGATGCAGCAAGCGGCGCGTGACGGTCATCCCTACGCCAGCTACAACCTTCTTCAAATCCAAGAAGCACAAGGTATGCCGCTCAATACCCTGCTTCCCTCCTATCGGGAATTGGCAGAGGCAGGCATTATCGAAGCGCAGCTCAAGCTGATGCGCGCTTATCATGACGCAGGTCAACACGAAGAAGCCGTCGATTGGGCCGTACTTGCCGCGCGTCAGCAAAATCCCCAAGCCCTATATTTCTTAGGCCAGCATTGCCAATACACCTCGCCGCCCGATTATCCCCAATCACACCAGCTCTACCAACTTGCCGCCAAACAAGGATTTACGCCTGCCAATTGGCAACTCGGATTGCAATATAAGCTCGGTCAAGGCGTGGCACCGGACCTTGAGCAAGCCGCCCAACACCTGTACATCGCGGCAAGTGACAACATCGCTCCTGCACAAGTCGCCCTTGCGGAAATCCTGCTCCCGACCCACCCCGATAAAGCCATCCAATGGCTGGAAACCGCCGCCAAACAAAACAGCAGTGATGCTTACGCCAAGCTCGCAGAAATCCATCTGCTGGGCAAAGACATCCCGAAAGACACGGATAAAGCACGCCGCTACGCCAAAGCAGCCGCCCGCCGCAATCATCCCGAAGCGCTGCGTTTGCTCGGCGATATCTACCGCTACGGACTGGGCATCCTTCCCGAACCCTCCAAAGCGCGCCATTACTATCAGCTTGCCGCTGATTTGGGCAATCTCGCCGCACACCAAAAACTACTCGCGGACATTGCCCTGAACAATAAGCAAAACTACCCTCAAGCCAAAGAACACGCGCTGCAACGCCAACAGGCGGAGCAATTCTATCAGCTGGCTTTTGCCGCCCATTACGGTCTGAACCGCGCTCCCGACCATACCGAAGCGCTGACGCTCTATCAGCAGGCCGCAGATTTGGGGCACAGCAAAGCGCAAACCAATCTCGGCATGATGTACTACAACGGTCATGGAACAGAGACCGACTATACCCAAGCCGCCAAATGGTTCGCGCAGGCAGCTCAGCAAAAAGACACAATGGCGCAATACAACCTCGCCTGCCTCTATTTCCACGGAACAGGCGTCCGCCGCAACACAGCCTTAGCCTGCCGTTGGCTTGAAACTGCCATTAACGACGGTCACGAGCAGTCTGAAATCCTCAAGCAACTGCTGGCGCATTGGAAACAGCAACTTCCATAACATTGCCCGCGTGGCAACATTTCTCCGAAGAAGCTGCCAACGTTTGGGAATCCCTCTAAACCATTGTCTCTGCGTTGTGGTTAATGAGGTGCCGTTCTACGATAAGTCATATCACTTGCCCCATTCAAACAACAATATAAAAGGTCGTCTGAAAACCCTGATTGAGGATTTTCAGACGACCTTTGTCTATACTAATTGCCTGTTTGGATATTAGAAATCCAATTCCGCTTTCAGCCAATAAGTACGCGGCATGCCGACGACGGCGAAGCTGCGGTCGTATTGGCCGCGCTGTACCTGCCAGTAGTTTTTGTTGAACAGGTTTTCCACCGAGCTGCTGACGGTCAGGGTATTTTTACCCAGCTTGGTTTTGTAGCGCGCGCCTACGTCAACCAAGGTATAGGATGGGAAGGCGTATTGTTTTTGCGTGTCTTGGTATGACTTGCCGAAATACGAAACATTGCCGTTTAAAGTCAAACCTTTGGCAAACGGGGTATCCCATTCCACGCCCGCTTTGGCAATTACGCGCGGGTTGGCGACTTGTACGCCGTTAACAAGATTATCAGCTGCGTTCGGATAATTTTTCACAGTCGATTGCAGGTACATTAAGCCAAAGCTCGGACGCAGGGTGTTGTTCAACAGATTGGCATAGGTGTTGAACTCGATACCGCGGTTACGCTCAAAACCTTGTTTATCGCCGGCTGCGCCTCCTGCTGCTTTGTATGCTGCAAAATCAGTACCTTTTTTGGTATTGCCGCGCCAGTAACCCGGGCGTTTGATTTGGAACGCGTTCAAAGTAGTGACAAAGTCGCCCCAATTTTTGCGCACGCCGACTTCAAACTGACGGCTGACACGCGGTTTGGACATGGTAGTGTTACCGTCATCATCGGTTTTGATGTCGGCAGGCTCCAAGTCTTCCATGTAGTTGCCGTATACCACCAAATCGGGCTGCGGTACCCATGCAGCCATCAACATCGGACTGAAGCGTTTGGCATCGCCGCTTTTACCTTCTTTTTTATTGGTGTATTCAACCGCTTGGAAGCGTCCGCCCAAGGTCAGGCGGTATTTGTTGTCGACGAAACCCAGCGTGTCGGACAAAGCCAAACTGTTAACCTTGATATTGGCATCTAAGTTGGCAGAGTTCGCCCATGAGTTTGGATAGTCAGCTCTAAACGATGCCAATTTACTCTCAATATTTTCGTTTGCTTTAACTTCTACCTTGCTTTTACCGGCTGCACTACCATTGATCGTTGCACGTTGACGGATAATGCGGTCAAAAGCAGTACTCCAGTTATGTGTTACCGGCCCGGTTTCAAATTCACCGCGTGCAGTAAGGTTCATACTCAAAGTACGGAAATATTGGTCGGTCAGGCGCGCAGTTCCTGTATGGTATTGGTTTGCAGTCGTACAGGTAGCGGTCATACTGCTTGCGCCATCTTTGCCGCAAATAGTTGGAGAAATCAGCGTGCCGTAATAGCGCGCCTTGTTGTAACCGATACCGCCGGTAATTTGCGCATTTTCAAACGCATCCCATTCGAAAGTCAGCATATTGGTTTGACCGACGGTGTTCTGCCAGTTCCAACTTGGCAGCAGGTTCACCTTGCCATCGGGCGCATCAAACAAGCGGCCGCTGGCATTTTGAATATCCTGCATACGCGCGCGGCCGCCGTTGGTTTTGCGTTTCGCGTAGATGGAGTCGAACGCCACGCGCAGTTTTTCGCCGCGGTAGTCGGCATTCAAGGCAAATTCTTTGTTGTCTTCGCTGTAACCGTGGCGCGGGGTGTCGCCGTGGCGCAGTTTGCCGCTGGCACGCACGCCGAATTCTTTGTTTTCGCCGAAGCGTTGGCCCAAGTCGAATGTGCCTTGGGCGCGGTTGTTGCTGAACCAGCCCAAACCGATTTTACGGTTACCTTCATCTGCGGCTTTTTTGGTCTCGATATTGACGGAACCGGATACCGCGCCTTCAGGGTCCATGCCGTTTACGGCGGTGGAGGCGCCTTTAATCAGTTGTGCAGAACCGACTTGCACGCTGGCCGTGCCTTGTGTGCCGTACATACCTGCCAAACCGTTGACGCTGAATTGGCGCGCATCAAGCTGATAACCGCGGAAGTACAAACCGGTCAGCGTGTTGCTTTCGCCGCCGAACTGCCAAACGGAAGCGTCTTTTTTTGCTACGGCATCCACCAAAGTACGCGCTTCGGTGTTGTTGAGGGCTTGTTCGTCGTAGTTGACGACGGTAATCGGCGCGGTAAAGGCGTTGGCTTTACCCAATACGCCCAAGTTCACGCGGTCGCGTAAGTCGCCGTCGCTGGCGATGGAGTAAGAGCGGGCAGCTTTGACGCGTTTGGCGTCGGCGCGGACATGGACTTCCTGCAACTGCTGTTGCACAGGGGTTTCAGGTGTCGCTTCATCGGCGGCATAAGAAAACGCGCTCATAATCAAAAGCGGCATCAAGGCTAATTTGCTGTTCATAGATTCCTTCTGTCTTTGAGGTGGGTTATTTTTATTGCAATAAGCGTTAAAAATCACAAAGTAATTTTGCTGCGGAATTATATTTGATAACATTCTGCTTTTCTATAAAAAGTGATGATAACCATTTGTAAAAACAAAAATACAACATCAATCAAAACTTTATCCATAGTGATTGTAAATTATTTTATTAAGCAGAGAATCCGGGTTTCAGACGACCCCTGCCCGCTGCCTGCCTCAAGAGACAACGCACATGCAAAAATGGCAAATCGAGCTTTATTCCACGCCGTCTTGGCTGTTACAGACCTTGTTGATGGTCGCCGCCGCCTCGGCGGTGATTCTGTTTTTGGTACGCGAAACGCGCTTCGGGCGCGAGTTTGCCTATATCCTGCGGCTGTGCCTGACGCCGAAAAGCGCGGTCAAAGTCTTGCTGGCGATTACCGCGATGATTGTGCTGTTGCTGACCGAAGTGCGGCTGAATGTATTGAGTACCTTCATGTCCAAAGGGCTTTACGACTCGATGCAGGATTTAAACGCCTCCGCGTTTTGGATGTTTGCAGTGATGAACGCCGGCGTGGTGTTGGTACGGGCGTTTAACAACGTCGTCAACGACTTTCTCGATCAAGGCTTGGCGATTAAATGGTCGGAGCGGCTCAATGAAGTGCTGACAACGCGCTGGCTTGCCGACAAAAACTACTACCGCCTGCAAATGCGCCGCCATGCGCCGGACAACATCGACCAGCGTATCCAACAAGACGCGCAGGATTTCATCGCCTCGACCATAGAATTTGTGCGCGGCATGGTCAATTCGGTCGTTACCTCGCTGGAATTTGCCGTTGTTTTGTGGGGCTTGGCGGGCATCCTGACCGTGTTCGGCTTCGACATTCCGCACGGCATCGTTTGGTTTGTCTATATGTTTGTGATTTTGGCGACCTTTATCGCCATGTGGATAGGCAACCCTCTGATTCGTTACAACTATGAAAACGAAAAGCTCAACGGCGACTACCGTTATTCCCTCATCCGCGTGCGTGACCACGCCGAAAGCGTGGCGTTTTACAGCGGCGAACAACACGAACACGACCAGCTTTCCGACCGCTTCAAAGCCATCATCCGCAACCGTTGGCGCATCGCCCGACAAAGCGTCTGCTTAAGCGGCTTTAACGATATGTTTACCAACGGAATCAAGCTCTTCCCCATTATTTTGCAAGCCCCGCGCCTGTTTGCCGGACAAATCAAAATCGGCGACATCCAGCAGACCGTCCAAGCCTTCTCCCGACTGCAAAACGCCCTGTCCTTCTTTCGGATGTTCTACAACAAATTCACCGCCTACCGCGCCCGATTGGAGCGTCTGTACGGCTTTTTACTGAGTACGGAAGAACACCACAGCGCGCAGCAACCCGACATTACCGAAGTTTCAGACGACCTCTCGCTGGAAAACGTCGCCCTGTTCCGCCACAACGGCGAAATCCTGTTGAGCGGCATCAACGTCAACCTCAAAAGCGGCGATTCCCTGCTGATACGCGGTCCGAGCGGTTGCGGCAAAACCTCGCTGCTGCGCGCGCTGGCAGGGCTTTGGCCGTTCGGCAGCAGCGGCAAAGTCAGCCGTCCGCCGCATCGAGACATCCTCTTCCTGCCGCAACGCCCCTACACGGCGCAAGGCAGCCTGCGCGACGCGATTTGTTACCCCGACATCGACAAACAGCATCCCGAACTAGCCGAAGCCATGAACACCTGCCGCTTAGATTATCTGATTGATAAATTAGATAAAACCGACGACTGGCAACACAAACTCTCCCCCGGCGAACTGCAACGCGTCGCCTTCGTCCGCGCCTTGCTCTCGCAGCCCAAAGTCATCCTGCTCGACGAAGCCACCGCCGCCTTGGACGAACCGACCGAAGCCCTGCTCTACCGCGCTTTGAAGCACAAACTGCCGCAGAGCATCATCATCAGCATCGGCCACCGCAGCACGCTCAACGAGTTTCACGATTTCTGCCTCGATGTCGGCAACGTAGCTTGCGATTGAATTTAAAGCGACGAGGTCGTCTGAAAACCCGTAAGGGTTTAGCGTAGCGAGTTTCGCTAAAACTTTTTCAGACGACCTTTCTGCTAAAATGACACGCTTCAAATACAAGGGAACCCGCCATGCACGAAATCAAATGCCCGCACTGCCACACCGCCTTCACCGTTAACGAAGCCAGTTACGCCGACATCCTGAACCAAGTCCGCACCCAAGAATTTCAAACCGAAATTCATGAACGTCTGCAACAGGCGCAGATGCAGTTTCAAAGCGATATGCAGCTTGCCCAAGCGCAGGCGCAAAATCAGTTCGACAAAATCCTAGCCGACAAAAACCACGAAATCGCCGCCCTGTCCAACCAAATCAACACCTACGAAAAAGACAGCAAACTCGCCGCCGCCGAGATTGAAGGTCGTCTGAAAGCGCAAATCGCCGAGCAGGACAAATTGATTGCCGAGCTGAAAGCGCAGGCAAAATCGCTGGAAACGGCGAAAAACATGGAAAAAGAGCTGGAAATCACCAAAGCCGTTGCCGAAAAAGAGCGCGAATTGGGCAACCTGAATACCCAGCTCATGCTGCAGTCCAAAGAAAACCAGTTGGAAAAACAAAGCCTGCGTGAAAAATACGAGGCCGAACTCAAACAAAAAGACGAAATCATCGCCTTCTACAAAGACTTCAAAGCCAGACAGTCCACCAAAATGATAGGCGAAAGCCTGGAGCAGCACTGCGAAACCGAATTCAACCGCATCCGCACCACCGCCTTTCCACAAGCCGTTTTCGGCAAAGACAACGACGCCAAAACCGGCAGCAAAGGCGACTACATCTACCGCGAAACCGACGAAGAAGGCAACGAAATCATCTCCATCATGTTCGAGATGAAAAACGAAAACAACGAAACCGCCACCAAAAAGAAAAACGAACACTTTTTCAAAGAGTTGGACAAAGACCGCAGAGAAAAAAACTGCGAATACGCCGTCCTCGTCTCACTTTTGGAAGCCGACAGCGACCTCTACAACAACGGCATCGTCGATGTGTCCTACGCCTACCCGAAAATGTACGTCGTGCGCCCGCAGTTTTTCATCCCCATCGTCTCCCTGCTGCGCAACGCCGCGCTCAATTCATTGAAATACAAACAAGAATTGGCACAAATGCGCGCGCAAAACATCGACATCACGCATTTTGAAGAAGACTTGGATAAGTTCAAAACCGATTTCGCCCGCAATTACGAACTCGCCAGCCGCAAATTCCAAACCGCCATCGACGAAATCGACAAAACCATCAGCCATCTGCAAAAAACCAAAGAAGCCCTGCTTTCTTCAGAAAACAACCTGCGCCTCGCCAACAACAAAGCGACCGACCTGACCGTCAAAAAATTAGTGCGCAAAAACCCGACCATGAAGGCCGCCTTTGCCGCGTTGGAGAAAAAAGAGGATTGAGATTTGCTTCGAGAATGAAAATAGAAACGCCAGCCGGCCGTTACGCCTGCGCAAGCAGGAGTGACGGAGAACAGGTATCTCGTTTTCTATCAGTTCGTGAACAAACTCATTTATCCACATCTACCAAAAGGTCGTCTGAAAAATGAACCGCTACAAATCTTAGACGCACAAAAGACTATCCAGATACTCGGTGCAAGCCGGGTTCTACATCAGGAGGAGCAAGAAATGAAGGGAAACAAGTTACATTCAAGCCATATGACCCTTAAAATCATTTTGCTAGGTATATTTTTGTTATCTTGCAACCACTCCTACGGCAAGGAGAGACGCATGCAATCTGATGCCAATATGTCATTAAATGACAGCGTGTATATTTCTAAAGCCGAGCTGGAAAAGTTAAAAATCGATGCCTCTTCCGGTAATGGTCAAGCAGCATCAAAATTAGCTCATTATTTTGCTTTTTATGAGTTTAACCAAGATAAATTTATATTTTGGTTAGTTCGTGCCGCTGAGTCGGGCAATACTCAAGCACAACATGATCTTACCTATATATTCTTTGATCATTACCAAGACAGTAAAGATAAAAACAAATTATATGAAGCAGAAAAATGGGCTCTGCTTGCTCAAAAAAATGGAATGCCTATTACTGGCTTACTAACTGAAATACAAACTGAAAAACAGAATTTGACAAGATAAACATATCAGCAAACGGTCAAGCCGAAATCGGACAAAGTGCAGGCATCTGAAACTGCTTGCTCCGATAGTCCGTGTCTTTATCCGAGCAGGCACATTCAACGGTATACGGGCAGCAGTCAAGGACACATAAGAACTTGAAAGGTAATACGCCTTTTTAGGTCTTACAGAATTATTTTTCTCAACCCGTTGTGTAAATATAGTGGATTAAATTTAAACCAGTACGGCGTTGCCTCGCCTTGCCGTACTATCTGTACTGTCTGCGGCTTCGTCGCCTTGTCCTGATTTAAATTTAATCCACTATAACACGGTGTCTTCTTATATCCCCAACATCTCATCGCAATAAACCAGTTATCCTCATTATTTCACCCATTAAGATGATTTGGAATGCATCTTTTTACAGTTTAAGTGGAATAGAAATAGGCAAAGCAGTCAGCCTTCATCCCAAACCAACCTTCGATAAATCAGTCTTTCAGACGACCTAACCCGAAAAAATATTTCTTAGTTAACAATACTTTTCAAATTTAATTTGCAAAAACTGTATTGATACTCTAATTTTTGTCCACATTTAGAGTATAATCACTAAAACCTGAGATACAAGCAGCCCAATATCATCAGGTTCAGTAAAAAAACAAACCTTACCCATTGATTAAAAATAAATTTTCAAAAATCCAGCAAAGCCGGTCTGCCAATATCAGCCCGCTCCCGCAACCATCAAGGAACCCATACATGCAAAACAACTTCGACCCATTGCACATCCGAGGCAAATCATTGATTCCCGTCGTCCAAGGCGGGATGGGCGTGGGCGTTTCCGCATCGAAACTCTCCAGCGCGGTCGCCCGCGAAAACGGTGTCGGCACGATTGCAAGCGTCGATTTGCGCCACCTGCATGACGACCTGCTCGCCGAATCCAAAATCAATCCGAGCGAAGAAAAATACACCCGACTCAACTGCACCGCGCTTGACCGCGAAATCCAAAAAGCCAAAGCCGACGCAAACGGCAAAGGCATGATTGCTGTCAACGTCATGAAAGCCGTCAAAGACCACGCCGCCTATGTCCGCCAAGCCTGCGAATCAGGTGCGGACGCGATTGTGATGGGCGCGGGATTGCCGCTGGATTTGCCCGAAATGACCGAGGGTTATCACAAAGATGTCGCCCTGTTCCCGATTTTGTCCGAATCGCGCGGTATCGGTATCGTATTGAAACGTTGGATGAAAAAAGGCGTTTTGCCCGACGCCATCGTTATCGAACATCCCGCGCACGCTGCCGGACACTTAGGCGCGGCAAGCGTGGCAGGTGTGAACGATGCCAAGTTTGAATTCAAACGCGTCATCGAAGAAACTTTCGAAGTATTCAAGAACTTAGGTCTTGAAAGCGAAAAAATCCCGCTCATCCTCGCCGGCGGCATGGCGAACTTTGAGAAAGTCAAAACCGCGCTGAAAAACTGGGGCGCATCCGCCGTCCAAATCGGCACGGCGTTTGCGGTTACCGAAGAAGGCGATGCCCACATCAACTTCAAAAAAACGCTGGCAGGTGCGGAAACCGAGCATGTTGTCGAATTTATGTCCGTCGCCGGACTGCCCGCACGCGGTGTGCGCACCAAATTCCTAGACAGCTACATCAAGCGCGAATCCAAGCTGCAAGCCAATGCCAAAGCCGACCCGCGCCGCTGTACGCAAGGCTTGAACTGTCTGACCAGCTGCGGCCTGCGCGACGGTTTGGCAAAAGCCGGACAATTCTGCATTGACATCCAACTCTCCGCCGCCTTCCGTGGCGAAGTCGATAAAGGCTTGTTTTTCCGAGGTAAAGACCCGCTGCCGTTTGGCAACGCCATCCGCACGGTGCAAGAAACCATCCAATATCTGCTCAACGGCGCTCTTCCCGCAGCAGCCAAATAATTCATACCCGCAGATGAACGCTAAAAAAGGGCATATTTCAATGTGCCCTTTTATAGTGGATTAACTTTAAATCAGGACAAGGCGAGGCAACGCCATACTGGTTTAAAGTTAATCCACTATATCTTGCCTGCAAATCGCATGATGCTTAAAAAGGTCGTCTGAAACCGATTTTCAGACGACCTTTTCTCTATGCTTCCTTCCTTTTCCTGCACACATTGTCAACAAAATCCGCATAAAAAATGCTAAGATGACCGTCTCGATAGACATTTGGAACACCCATGAACCCACTACTCGATCAGCTCCAACCCTATCCATTCGCCCGCCTGCGCGAAGCCATGCAGGGCGTTAACCCTCCCGAAGGCGCCGTCCCCGTCCACCTGCATATCGGCGAACCGAAACACCCTACCCCCGAAGTCATCACCAATGCGCTGACCGCCTCGCTGCACGAACTGGAGAAATACCCCCTGACCGCAGGTCTGCCCGAGCTGCGTCAGACCTGTGCCGACTGGATGCGCCGCCGTTACGACGGACTGACCGTCAATCCCGACACGGAAGTCCTGCCCGTACTCGGCAGCCGCGAAGCCTTATTTTCCTTCGTTCAAACCGTCTTAAACCCCGCTTCAGACGACCTCAAACCCGTCGTCCTCAGCCCCAACCCGTTCTACCAAATCTACGAAGGCGCAGCCATTCTCGGCGGCGGCGAAATCCGTTTTGCCAACTGCCCTGCCCCGTCCTTCAAGCCCGATTGGAAAAGCATTACCGAAGACGTATGGCAACGCACCAAAGTCATGTTCGTCTGCTCGCCCAACAACCCCAGCGGCAGCGTCCTGCAACTGGAAGACTGGCAAGAAATCTTTGATCTGCAAGACAAATACGGTTTCATCATTGCTTCCGACGAATGCTATTCCGAAATCTATTTCGACGGCAACAAACCCATAGGCGGCTTACAGGCAGCAGCGCAATTAGGGCGCGGCAACCGCAATATCGTCATGTTCACCAGCCTCTCCAAACGCTCCAACGTCCCCGGACTGCGCTCCGGTTTTGTCGCAGGCGATGCCGAATTGCTTAAAAACTTCCTGCTCTACCGCACCTACCACGGCAGCGCAATGAGCATCCCCGTCCAACGCGCCAGCATCGCCGCATGGAACGACGAGGAACACGTCATCGCCAACCGCCGCCTGTATCAGGAAAAATTCGACCGCGTCATCCCCATTTTGCAGCAGGCATTCGACGTCAAACTGCCCGACGCATCATTCTACATCTGGCTGAAAATCCCCGATGGAGACGATTTGTCATTTGCCAAAAACCTCTGGCAAAAAGCCGCCATCCAAGTCCTCCCCGGCCGCTTCCTCGCCCGCGATACCGAATGGGGCAACCCCGGTGAAGGCTACGTCCGCATCGCCTTGGTCGCCGATGTCGACAGCTGCGTCAAAGCCGCCGAAACCATCGTTTCCCTATATCGCTGAATAAAGTGGCAGTTCAATAAAAGGTCGTCTGAAAACCTCAAATCCGAGTTTTCAGACGACCTTTTTAATTCCATTCAAACAGCTTTTGCTATAACGGCATTTACTTCACTTATCAAACTTGCCCATAAAACATTTTAAACCTACAATGCCGCTGTTTATCACATCTCCGAGTCCATCATGTTCTTCGTCCTTTCCCCCGCCAAAAACCTCAATGAAAAAGACCCTGCGCCCGTCAAAGAATTCACCCAACCCGACCTCTTGGCTGAAGCCGAAATCCTGATGCGCCAACTGCGTGAACTTGCCCCGCAGCAAATCGCCGAGCTGATGCACATTTCCGACAAAATCGCCCTCTTAAACGCCGAGCGCAACGCCGAATGGCATACGCCGTTTACCCCTGAAAACGCCAAACAGGCAGTCTTTATGTTCAACGGCGACGTTTACGAAGGCATCGCCGCAGACACCCTCAAACCCGAACAAATCCAATATCTGCAACAACACGTCCGCCTGCTTTCCGGCCTCTACGGCATCCTGCGCCCGCTGGATTTGATGCAGCCCTACCGTTTGGAAATGGGAACGGCGTTTGCCAACACACGCGGTAAGAACCTGTATGAATTTTGGGGCGACATCATCACCGACCTGCTGAACGACACCCTTGCCCAAGCAGGCAGCGACATATTGGTTAACCTCGCCTCTCAAGAATATTTCAAATCCGTCAACACTAAAAAACTTAAAGCCCGTCTGATCACCCCCGTTTTCAAAGATGAAAAAAACGGCAAATACAAAATCATCAGTTTCTACGCCAAACGCGCGCGCGGACTGATGGTACGCTACGCGGCGGAACACAATATCACCGACCCTGAAATGCTGAAAAATTTCGATTACGAAGGTTACGCATTTAACGCAGCAGCGTCAAATGAGTCCGAATGGGTGTTCATGCGTAAAGAACAAACCAAGTAAAAACAAAAAACTAAATATTCGCCTGCAAATTTCGCTTGGCAAACCCGACAAATTTCATTATTATTTCGGCTTCAAGAAACGGAAGCGTGGCAGAGCGGTTTAATGCAACGGTCTTGAAAACCGTCGAGGGTTGATAGCCCTCCGTGAGTTCGAATCTCACCGCTTCCGCCATTTCTTGAAAATAGAAAAACCAAATAAAAATGAAGTGAAGCCCAGCCAACAGCATTTTTATTTGGTTTTACTTTATTCTATGGAAACGTGGCAGAGAGGCTGAATGCAGCGGACTCGAAATCCGCTGAGGGTGCAAATCCTCCGTGGGTTCGAATCCCACCGTTTCCGCCAAACCGGACAAAAGCTGCTCTTTCCATAGCAGCTTTTTTTGAATTTGCCTCCCAAGTATTGGGTATGTATAGGGGATGGACCCAACTTCAAGGGGCATTCGGTTTTCAGACGACCTTGGATTCGGATTTCAAGTGCATCAGTGGTTGGAACAGATTCAAGAATAAAACACTTGGCGTTTCGTAACCAAGTGTTTTTCTTTGGCGGATAAGGATGTTAATGTGTTGCATTGCAGGAAAGGCCGGTATGCTACCGCATACTGGTCTTTTTCTGTTATGGAAAGTTGCACTTCAAATCCGAATCCGCCGTCGTCTGAAAAGCATCAATTGCTTTTTCAGACGACCTTTGCGTATTTGCCGGATAGTTACTGCTCTTCCAAGCGTCCGTCGTGCATCAACATAACCCGCTCAAAGCGGACTGCCAACTCGTCATCATGCGTGACCACAATCAGGCTGGTATTCAACTCGGATTTCAGATCCAGCATCATATCCAGTACATTTTGCGCATTTTTACGGTCAAGATTGCCTGTCGGCTCGTCAGCAAGCAAGCATTTGGGACGTGTTACCAGCGCGCGCGCAATGGCGGCACGTTGGCGTTCGCCACCGGAAAGCTCGCTGGGGCGGTGTTGTATGCGCTTTTTCAAACCCGCTTTTTCCAACATTTCAACCGCACGCTGTTCTGCTTCGGCTTTTTTCATCTTGCCGATTAAAAGCGGCATCATGACGTTTTCCAAAGCGGAAAATTCAGGCAGCAAATGGTGGAACTGGTACACGAAACCCAAATACTGATTGCGCAGCAGACCCAGTTGTTTCTGTCCCAACTGACTCAAATCCTGCCCCATCAGCACCACGCTGCCGGAAGTCGGTTTATCCAAGCCGCCCAAAATGTGCATCAAGGTCGATTTGCCGCTACCGGACGAACCGATAATGCTGACGCTTTGACCTTCGAGCACTTCGAGCCTCAACTGATTCAAAACGTTGACATTCAATTGACCGTCTTTGTAGCTTTTGCTGACATTATCGCATTTCAAAACTACTTTATTCATAGCGCAAAGCCTCCGCCGGTTGGGTTCTTGCAGCACGCCAGCTTGGATACAGCGTAGCGATAAACGACAAAATCAGGGAAATGCAAGCAATCAGCACAACATCATGAACACTGACATCACTCGGGATATAATCGATGAAATAAACTTGCGGTTTGATGAATTGGAAACCAAACCAACTCTCTAACTGTTTGACAATACTGCCCACGTTCAAAGCCAGCGTGACACCGGTAATCACACCGGTCAAGGTGCCGAAAAAGCCGGCAAATACGCCCTGCACCATAAAAATTTTCATAATGCTGCCCGGGGAGACACCCAAAGTCCTCAAAATGGCAATATCGGCTTGTTTTTCCGTAACCGCCATGACCAAAGAAGAAACCAAGTTAAAGGTGGCTACGGCAACAATCAGCAGCAGAATGATGAACATCACCCTTTTCTCCATTTCTACGGCCTCGAAATAACTGCGGTTGGTGTATGTCCAATCGCGCAACCATACTTCTTCTTGCAGATTTTTCGGCAGCAGTGTTTCGGTGAACGACGGCGCGTTGATCGGATCGGCAAGTTTCAATCTCAAGCCTGCCGCATTTTCATCTAGGCGGTACAAGACTTGGGCATCTTTCATGTGCGTCAATGCCAGAGTAGTGTTCAATTCATGGATTTTGGTTTTGACCAAGCCGACAACTTTAAATTGTTTCAGACGAGGTACGACACCGGCAGGCGTCACGTTGCCTTCAGGCGTAACGACAGTGATTTTTTCACCAACCTTTACATCCAAAGTCTCAGCCAAATCCTGTCCCAAAATAATATCGAATTCGCCCGGCTTCAAATCATCAAAACTGCCCACAGGCATTTCTTTACTGTATTCAACGATCTTTTTTTCTTCATCAGGCAAAATCCCGCGGATTTGAACACCTTGGACCTCACCCGCATTTGCCAGCAATGCCTGTCCCGAAACATAAGGTGCCGACTGAAGCACCTCTTTGCGTCCTTTAATAATCTCGCGCAGGCTCTCCCAGCTTTTACCGTTGCCGTTATCGTAATAACCCATTTCGGCATGAGGAGCCACTTTCAAAAGCTGCCCCCGTATGTCTCTCTGAAAGCCTGCCATGACTGACAATACGACAATCAAAGCCATCACACCGAGTGCAATACCTACAATAGAAATGACGGTGATAAACGACATGAAGCCATTGCGTTTTTTTGCCCGCAAATAGCGCAGTCCTATCCAAGTCTCTAAAGAAGCCATTTATATGCCTCATCCGTTTGTCAAAAAACGCCTATTGTACCGTAAAACCGACAGGTCGTCTGAATACGCCGAAACGACCGAGAATAGAGACATCGCAATTTGTAAACCAAAGTCTTCTTATTCAGGGCTACCGTAAAATCGGCCGAAAAACTTGCACAATCATCTATTCGGCCTTATTCTGAAATCGCGGTAAAGTTTACCGCCATCAAAAAGGAAAACCATTAATGAACATCACAAAATTCTTAGCATTATCCGTTGCCGCTGCCGGATTGGCATTCAGTGCAAATGCGTATGCGGCTAAGGAGATTAAAATCAGTTCAAACAATACGTCCTATTCCGCTGCCGACGTGCAAAAACTTGCCGCAACCGCAGTCGGCATGGGTGTTAAAGAACCGGTCAGCCTGACCGCAGGCAGCGGTGTCGTCACCGTGTCTGGCAGCAGCGCCACCAAATGTGCCTTTAAAGTAGGCAGCGGCGACACTCCGCAAATTCAAGGCGTAAGCTGCAAATAAACCGGCTTTGTTTGAAATAAGGTCGTCTGAAACGCGTTTTCAGACGACCTTATTGTTTATTCCTTATTGTTTTATTCCTTGATTGCGCGCCTTTCATAAACGGCCTGCGCCAAAGTCCCTGCATCGACATATTCCAACTCTCCCCCCAAAGGGATGCCTCTGGCAAGACGGCTGACTTTGTATGGAAGGTTTTTAAACAATTCTGCCAACACATACGCCGTCGCATCTCCTTCGGCGGTAAAGTTTGTTGCAATGATGATTTCTTCGACATCAGCGTTCTGCAACCTTGCCACCAGTTTGTCCAATGCGATGGCACTCACATCCATCCCTTGCGCGGGACTGATTTGCCCCATCAGCACAAAATACAAACCGTCATGGCAATTGGCAGTTTCCATATTGGAAACATCTGCCGGCATATGGACGATCATCAGGCGGCGTTTGTCGCGCGATTCGTCAGAACAGATATCGCACAAACTCCCTTCGCAAAATGTGTTGCACATCCTGCAATGCTGGACTTGCTTTAATGCATATTGCAAAGCATCAACCAACTCCTGCGCCTGTTCCCGCTTGCTTTGCAGCAATTGATGCGCCATGCGCTGCGCGGATTTGGGACCGACATTGGGTAAAATTTTCAAGGCATTAATCAGCCGCGTAAAAGCATCGGGAGCTTTGCTCATGGTATTCAGACGACCTCTAACCGAAAAACAAGGAAAATCGGGATGTGTATAGTAGTGAAATCACTATATATTGATAGGGCAAGAAAGGCTGATTATATAATGAAAACGGTCGGATTTTCTCCGACCGTTTGATTCTGTTTAAGCCAGACGGGCAATCATGTTTGCCATGATTGCCGCCTACCTGTTCATCACCAGTTTACTCTGCTGAATTATCAACTTTTTGCGCACCTTGCTCGCGCTTGATTTCCTTGCTGAAATAACGCAGCAATGCGTCAAAAATGTTGGCAGACTGCTGTTGCGCCAGCATTTGTTTGGCAGCAGGCACTTGGGAAGCAATATTTTCCGGCGCGGCAATATTTTGTACTTCAACAATTACAGGAGCCGGCATGCCTTCCAGCAGCATGGCGTATGCAGGTTTGCCATTTTGCGGACGGGCTTTGATCAGTTCGTTATACGCTTCGGGTGCCATGGTCCGGCGTGCATCTTGCGCACTTAATTTCGATACTTCCGACCATTTCAAGTCAACTGCCTTGCCTGCCTTCAAAGCCTCGATGGCTTCTTTGGCTTTTTTATCGGCCAGTTTTGCGGCTTCGCTGCGCAGATAAGCCAAACGCACTTCTTCTTGAACGTCAGCAAAAGGCGCGGTTTTTTCTTCCCTGACTTCTTTGACACGAATGACCCAAACCGTATCTTTGTCCATGGAAATCAAATCGGAATTGTGTTTTTTCTTCAACACATCTTCACTGAACGCAGCATTAATCAATGCATCGGGCAAACCTGCTGCTTTACCGTTGGCTTGAGTCAACCAATCTTGATCCAGGCTTTCCAGTTTCAGATTTGTTTTCTTGGCAACATCCGCCAGGGAAGTCGGCGTATTAAATGCTTCTTCAGAAAGCTTTTCTTTGGCCGAATTGAATTCGGAAGCAGCTTTTTTCAGCTTCAAATCGGCTTCGATACGGGCTTTTTCATGTTCTAAAGACACTTTGTCTTCGATATTCAAAACTTGGACGATATCGTAGCCGACCGGTGTTTGAACCACATCGCTGATTCCGCCTTTAGGCAGCGAGAACGCCACGTTTTCCAAATCCGCCCCCAAGCCGCCGTCTTTAGACAGATAGCCCAAGTTGCCGCCTTTGGAAGCAGATGCGGTGTCTTTTGAATATTTCTTCGCCAGATCAGTAAAATCGGCCGGCTTGGCTTTCAACTCTGCCGCAACTTTGTCTGCTTCGGCTTTGATTGCCGCGCGTACCGTTTCATCGGCATCTTGGGGAACCGGGAAGAAAATGTGGGCAATTTCACGGCGGGGCGAAAGATGGGGTGCCTGCTCGTCAAATGCTTTTTTCACTTCGTCTTCGCTGACCGTCTGTTTGTCCGCCAAATCTTTGGCACTCAGGGCGATGTATTCCAATTTCACGCCTTGCGGAATCAGATAATCTTTTTTGTGCGCCTCATAATATGCCTTCAACGCGGCATCATCGACTTTTACTTGAGAAACAAAAGCTTCAGGATTGAATGTTACCGAACGAATATCGCGGGTCGCCTGAGTCAGCTTAATCAGCTGTTCTGCTTGCGCATCACTGATAATCGCACCGTTTTGCACCAAATTGATCAAACTTTGCAACGCATACCGTTCGCGGATGTCGGCGACAAACTGGTCTTCCGACATATGGCGTTGGCTCAGGAAGTTTGAAAAGATCTGTTGGCTGAATTTACCGTTTTGATCGTGAAAGTTAGGATCATCCACGATCAGTTGTTTAAGCTGCTCTTGGGAAACTTCCACACCCATCAGCTTGGCACCTTCCTTCAGATAGGCGCGTTGGACCAAAGATTGGAATACGGCTCCCCGCGACGGGTTTTGGCCCTGAAGCTGCTCACCTTGCAACTCATTATTCAAAGAATACTCACTGATTTTTTCATCCCCTATTTTGACGATAAAATCAGAGCCGGGCGCAGCAACCGTGCTGACACCGAAGCCGACGAAGGTCAGCGCAATCAGACCCAACAAAATCTGGGCCGGAGTTTTATATTTTTCAACGGTATGGAACATATTATCTGAAGACGTAATGGTTAAAATAGCAAACGCGCATTGTAGCGCGTTTTGCCTTGTTATGCACTCTTGGCAGAACGCTGGTCCGACTTATTTTTCAGACGACCCCATCCCGCCGTATCGTGTTATTTTGAAAAAATTTCTTGATAGTTTTCTTCGGAAAAGCCGACGAAAAACCGCCCTTCTTTTTCCAAAACCGGCCGCTTGATGATGCTGGGCTGTTCCGCCATCAATCGAACCGCGCCATCGGCAGTAGCCGCAGCGGCTTGGGCTTGCCCATCCAGCTTGCGCCACGTCGTACCGCGTTTGTTCAATAAAACCTCCAGCGGTATCTGCTCCAACCATTTGGTTATCGTGTCAACTTGCGGCGGGCTCTTTTTAAAATCCACAAATTGAAAATCAACGCCATGTTCTTCCAACCATTTGCGGGCTTTTTTCACCGTATCGCAATTGGGAATGCCGTATAACTGAATCATCTTGAAATCACTCTCTATCCTAAAGAAAAAGCGCCGTCATTTTAGCCGATTTTCCTTTTAATCAGAACAAAATGGGTCGTCTGAAACCTTTTCAGACGACCTCTTGTACGCTTTTCCTATACTCAACGGCTTTTTTCATCAAGCGTTTGTTCTTATAATATCGAACTATTCCATTGCTACCCGACAAAGGATTCCACATGCAAACCCGCCTGCCATTTTTTGGTGTCGTCCGAGTCAGCGGGGAGGACAGAGCCTCCTTTCTTCACGGCCAATTATCCAACGACATCAACCATCTGAACGAAAATACCGCATGTTATGCCACTTACAACACCCCGAAAGGGCGCGTGTTGGCAAATATGATCGTCCTCAACCGAGGAGAAGACTTGCTGCTGATTATGGCGCAGGATCTGACCGAAGCCATTGTCAAACGGTTGCGCATGTTTGTCCTGAGAGCCAAAGTCATCTTTGAACCGCTGCCCGATTTTGCCGTCGCAGGCGAGTTGGACGAAACTGCCTCCCCCTCTCCCGCAGCCGAACCTGCCCTATCCTTTCCTGCCCAAGCAGACGATGGGGTATACACCATTATCCTGCCCCATTCAGGTCGTCTGAAAATCAGCGAAGCCGGGCTTCTGCCCGAATATGACACAGCAGCCGAAAACGCTTGGAACCTGCACGAAATCCGCAGCGGCTACGCTTGGATTTCGACGGCGACCAAAGAAACTGCCGTTGCCCAAATGCTCAACCAACACATCATCGGCGGCGTACATTTCAAAAAAGGCTGCTATCCGGGACAGGAAATCATCGCCCGCGCCCAATATCGCGGACAAGTCAAACGCGGACTGGCGGTTTTGCGGGGCGATTCGTTGGAAGCCGCAGGCGTTGCCGTTCAAAACGGAGGCGAAGAAGCCGGACAAATCATCAATACCGCGCTGACCGATACCGGCAGCCTGAGTCTTGCGGTTATCAAATTTTCCGCAGCACACGCCGATTTGACCGATGCCGACGGCAATGCTTTAAAACAAGAAACCTTGTTCTTTACAGTGGATGCTTGACGCGCAGCGATCGGTCAATCCTCCATCTTAAAAAGGTCGTCTGAAAACGCAACATAGACACTCCCAGCGTTTTCAGACGACCTTTTTCAATCCTTCCTTATTTCTGCCAATACGTTTTCACGTTCACAAATTCATACAACCCGAATTCAGACAATTCCCGTCCGTAACCGGAAGCCTTGACGCCGCCAAAGGGAAGGCGCAGGTCGCTGCTGGTGTGGCGGTTGATAAACACCGAGCCTGCTTGGATTTTTTCGGCAAACGCCCAAGCGCGGCGGGTATTGGCAGTATAGATACTGGCGCCCAATCCGTAGGGCGTATCGTTGGCAAGGGCGACGGCGTGTTCCTCGTCCTTCGCCCGCAAAATCATGGCGACCGGCCCGAAAACCTCCTCATTCCAAACGCGGCAGTCGGGATTCACTTTGTCCAATACGGTGGCAGGGTAAAACCAGCCCTTTCCTTCAGGAATGAAACCGCCCATCAAAACTTCTGCGCCGTTTGCGACTGCGTCCTGTACCTGAGCGTGTACGTTTGCGCGCAAGTCTTCGCGGTGCAGCGGGGCAAGCGTGGCTGCAGGGTCTTTGGGATTGCCCGTTTGCAATTTAGCGCATTCGGCAAGAAACAGGGGGATGAAGCGGTCAGCAACGGCTTCGGTTACGACGATTCGTTTGGCTGCGTTGCAAGACTGACCCGCGTCGCGGAAACGCGAATAACAAGCTTCGACGGCGGCACGTTCGAGATCCGCATCGGGCATGACGATGAAGGGGTTGCTGCCGCCGAGTTCGAGGACGGTTTTCTTGAGGTGCATTCCCGCATGGGCGGCGAGCAGGCGGCCGGTCCGCGTCGAGCCGGTAAACGCCATCGCATCGGTGTCTTCAATGGCTTTCAACGTATCGTCGTTATTTAACCATGCGCCAATCAACGGGAGGTCGTCTGAAACCAGTTCCAACAGCGCAGCGCTGACCCGCGCCACGCTGGGCGCAGGTTTGACGGCACAAGCATTTCCCGCACACAAGGCAGGAACGGCAAAACGCAAAACCTGCCAGACAGGATAGTTCCACGGCATGACGGCAAGCACAACACCCAACGGCTCAAAACGCACCTGGCTGAGGCTCGCCTGCGTGGCAATGGTCTTATGCGCCAGCAACTCGGGGGCAAGGCGGACGTAATATCGGATGAGCTCGACCGATTTATCCAGTTCGGCACGACATTCATGCAGGCAGCGTCCGACTTCTTCGCAAACCATTTCCGCAAGCCGCTCCTTGTTTTGCGCCAAACGCTCGGCAAAAGCTTGCAGCAAAGCAGTCCGCCCGGTTACACCCAACCGCGCAAACGCCTGCTGGCGCACCTTCAACGCTGCCAATTCTTGTGCAAATTCAGCATAGCTCTGCACAGGACGGCGGCAAAGGGTTTCGCCGGTATAGGCGTTGATGCTGTGAAACATGGTTCGGCTCCTTTGTATGTCGGTTTTATTTTAGGTCGTCTGAAAAACAAGGTATGTTTTCAGACGACGTTTGTTCGTCAAAGAAACGCGATTATATAGCAAACTCGGATAGAACATCTCTACACAGTCCTTTCCGGGCAGACAACCCAGACTAAAAGGAATTTATGTCATTCGCTAATAACGCTTAAATTTTGCCATTCCCATCCCCTGATTTTGTAGAAACTGCTGAATTTATCGAGGAATCAGCCGTCTTGTTCTGACCACCCAAATGCCGCACCTTCTGAATAACGCGCCTTGATTAAATCCTTTTAATGAAAAAGAAAAGAGAAAGTAATAAAAAGAATACTGCCAACTTTAAACAAAATACTGAGTTAGAAGCTAATATTGCAAGTAAATTCACATCCTTCGTTATTTTTTTGTTTGAATAAAATATATCATTTTTGTAATACGAAACTAAAACTCCATTTAAAAAGTTTGTTTCATTGGGGTTTAATAATAATATTTTTGCATTTGTTATAGGGAATCTTTTATTTATATTTTCCATTTTACATAAATCATCAAGTCCGTAACAAGATAGCCAGTATGATCTTAATCCTGTTTCAAGCTTAATCTTTCTTTCTCCTCTATTAGGGGAGGAAATCAGCATTGTTGCCTCATTGAAGGATTGCTCCTCACCTTTAAAATTCAAGCCATAGGGAGCAATAAAAATACCTGCTAAAAGAATGCAAAACAACGAGAAAAATAA